>Ga0315907_10001806_pt1 | contig 28293 bp, 38 predicted proteins | sample LakEriMetagenome_3_FD_203525 | JGI IMG/M metagenome (GOLD analysis project Ga0315907, IMG submission 203525) | Freshwater fungal communities from buoy surface, Lake Erie, Ohio, United States - Buoy 12 MA123 | ecosystem: Environmental > Aquatic > Freshwater > Lake > Lake biofilm | place: USA...
GATACTGTGCTACACCACACAACAGCTGCAGCATTTGTAGGCCAGACCAACCGCTTGCTGTTTGCAACAGCAGGTGATGGAACAGATGGCAAGGTCTACATTGAGTCAGCATCTACCCTTATCTCAGGTGGCTACATCCGTACCGGATTTATCCGTTACAACACCACAGAGAATAAGATCTTTAAGATTATGCAGACACGTGCAGATAACACCTACGGTGCTGTATCTGTAGATTCTATTACAGCAGATGATACCTACTACCGCATTGGTTCCTTCGGACAGGCAACTGCTATCAGCGATGTCAACATCAGCTTCCCAACTGGATCAGTTGAGTTCCTAGGATTCCAGTTTAACTTCACACGTTCTACTACAGATACCACACAAGGTCCAATCTTTACTGGATACCAGGTTAAGTCACTGCCAGCAGTACCACGTCAGCGATTGATTCAGTACCCAGTAATGTGTTACGACCACGAGAAAGACCACTACGGCGTTGAGGTTGGCTATGAAGGATCAGCCTATGACCGCATCAGCCAGCTAGAAACAATTGAAAATCTAGGCGACACCATCCGCGTCGAAGATTTTAGAACAGGTGAGTCCTACCTAGGACTTATCGAAGAGATGGACTTCATCAACCGCACACCAACTGACAAGCGCTTCTCCGGCTACGGAGGCTTGTTACTGGTCACTATCCGCACCGTCTAGGAGAACATTCGATGCAGGCATCAGACTACGCAACCATTGCCGTTGCAGTAAGTACCGTACTGGCTACATTCCTTACAGGAGTTCGTTGGCTAGTCAAGCATTATCTGGCAGAACTTAAGCCCAATTCTGGAACAAGCCTGCGTGATTCATTGGACAGATTAGAAAAAAGAGTAGACGACCTATTCAAGTTAGTAGCTGAGAAATGAGTGAGAATGAAACCTGTTGTCAAGAAAGCCACACCTGCCGCTATTGCTGTTCTGCGCCAGGCCACAGCGATAGCACCATTGCGTTTGAAAGCATCCGATGGACTTCTGCCGTCGAAGGAGCATCAAGTACAGAATCCGGACTCTGACCACAACACAGGTCACGCCGTAGATTTAACACACGATGTGATAGCAGGCATTGATTGCAACGTAATCTTTGAGAAGTTGCAAGCAGACCCACGTGTTGACTATCTGATATTCAAGGGAAAGATCTGGTCAAAGGATAAGGGACTGCGTGTATACAAGGGTTCCAACAAGCACACAAAACATCTTCACATCTCCATCAAGCAGGGATGTGGAGGCGATACCTCGCCTTGGTTTGCCTGGCTAGGTAAGCCAAAGAAGATCAACACAATCAAAGCAGTAGTCAGACGATTGCCTAATAAGTACTCAGAGAAGACTGTCTAAGGAGAACCGATGAACAAGAAGAAGTTAGAAGCAATGGCAGCTACGTACCTACGTGCTGGTATTGCAGCAGTAATCGCATTATGGCTTGCAGGCGTAACAGATCCAAAGGCTTTAGCAACAGCAGGTATCGCTGCTATTGCAGGTCCATTGCTTAAGGCATTAGACCCAAAGGCTACAGAGTTCGGACGTGGGTCTAAGTAACCCATCAACGCGAGGCAAGAGAGAGGCCGCCCTTCGGGGCGGCTTCTTTTTTTATGCCGTTTTATCGACAGAGCAAGGAACTACTACCAGATTACCGCAGTTAACACAGGTAGCATCAAGGAAGTACCAGACCAGTTCATAGTCTTCAAAGGCTGCCATAACGTTGAATACCTGGGAGCCACACGGACACACGTGGATAGGTCCTAAACCCCGCAGATCGGCTCCAAAGGGCTCAGGAATGGTATCCTTGCGCCATCTTAACGATGGCAGGGTTGGTAGACGGAACCGCATAGTGCTCGGCACGGCTCCTTCCTGTGGTCAGTCGCCTCTCGGCTTACAGCCTCGGCCCCGTAAGGGGGCCGTACCGTTATCTCGCCTTACGGCTCGAATTATAGCGCCAGGTATGTGTGTCTCAGGTAACGACACGCCGTAGGTGTGTTAGACTCTCAGGTATGACCACGATCACGGGAGTTCAGTTAATCGATTACGCGGTCTTGGTAGCTGACTCTCAGATAACCGAGGACAACTTAGTAACGCTTGCCGTTACTACGCCCAAGATCGTTGAGGTGGGTAAGTATCTCATCGGTATCTCAGGTGATACCAGACCAGGTGACATCCTTGCCTATAACTGGAAACCACCCCTTTATCGTGGTGAAGATCCAGTCCAGTTTATGGGCAAGAAGGTAATACCAAGTATCAACACAGCCTTTAGCGATAACAACTACGACTACAACAAGGAGAGTAAAGATGGTGGCTTCGATTATCTCATTGCTTTTAACGGCAATATCTTTCGTATTGCTTGTGACCTGTCTTTTTTCCAAGCAGATCACGGAGCGTACGGCATTGGTTCTGGTGGGCAGCTCGCTCTTGGCTACCTGTATTCAGCTATCAAACCTGATATGGAATTAGCCTACGCCAAGCGACACGCCCGTAGAGCCGTAGAGATTGCGTCGGTACTTGACGCTAATACTGGCAAGCCTTTACAGTTGGTAGTCCAAGAAAGACTCTAGGAGGAGTTATGGAAAAGACTATCGGATACGCTTTGAAAGAAGCCTACGATACTGGTTATGAAGATGGAGTTACTTCTGTAGTAAAAGCTGCAGAAGAAGATATGAAACTGTTATTGAATCAGGTGAAGAATGGGTGAGTGGCTTATCTACTGGGGAATTATTCTCTTTATCATTCTATTCTGGAATCACACAAGATGTCAGTAACAGATCCTAAAGAACTACTACTGACTGCACTACGTGCAGGTGATGCTAAGCGTTCACGTTCTACACAGGTACAGATCGGTCCATCAGAGGTTGGTGGTTGCCGTCGTAAGGTGTGGTACCGATTGAACGATCAACCTGAAACTAATGACAACGAACTTAAACTCGCTGCCATTATGGGTACTGCTATTCACGCTGAGATTGAAAGAGCGTTAGCAGATAACAAAGATGTTTTGATTGAAACAGAAGTTGAGTACAACGGTATGAAGGCACACATTGACTGCTTCGTACCAGGTACTGGTGATGTTATCGACTGGAAGACAAGTAAGGTGCGTAACCTTTCTTACTTCCCATCAACGCAACAGCGTTGGCAAGTACAACTTTATGGCTACCTCCTAGCAAATAACGGCTATGCGGTCAACCGAGTGTCTTTGGTGGCAATTGCCAGGGACGGGGACGAACGTGATGTCAAGGTGCATACTGAAGACTACGATGAGTCTATTGCTCTTGAGGCACTCGGTTGGCTAGCAGCTGTCAAGGAAGCAAAGGAAGCACCAGCACCTGAGAAGGATGCTAGTTACTGCCAGCACTACTGCAAGTTCTACGACTCATCAGGTGAGATGGGATGCGTTGGTCTAAAAAAAGAACGTACACCAGTCAGTGATGTAATCATTGCTGATGCAGATGTTGACAAGAATGCACTACTGTACTTACAGTTAGCAGCACAGATTAAAGATTTAGAAACACAACAGGATTCATTGAAGGCATCCTTTGAAGGATTACTGGGTACTACTAATTCAGGTATCGAAGTAAGTTGGACAACTGTCAAAGGACGTGAGTCAGTTGATAGTAGCGAGGTAGAAAAACTATTAGGGTTTGTCCCTAAGAAGGTAGGAGCTGAAAGCCAGCGACTATCTATAAAGCAAATCGGAGGTAAGTAAATGGCTACAGAAGGTACAAAGTTTCAGATCAACTACAAGTTGAATGACGGAACACTTATCAATTTATATGCAGCATCAGTTCAGGAACTAGAAGCAGGTCTTGCAGATCTTTCTATGAATGCAATGAACATTCGTGCAACAGGACTGGAACTAACAGGTGGAGCAGCACCAGTTGCAGCAGCACCAACAGTTGCAGCAGTTGCTCAGGCATTTAATGCAACACCAGTTGCAGCACCTGCGCCACAAGGTGGCGGTAATACCTGTCGTCACGGAGTAATGGCTTTCCGTGAAGGAACATCAGCTAAGGGACCTTGGAAGGGCTATATGTGTGCTGCACCAAAGGGTGCAACAGACAAGTGCGATACCATCTGGGTTCGATAAATGTCACGGCGACCAGATCAATTTGAGTCGCCAAGTTGTGCAACAGTAGGTGGAGATTATTGGTTCCCTGAACTAGAGGTAGGCCAACCTAATCAAGCAGAAGCAAGAATAGCTAAGTCTATTTGTGCTGCCTGTCCACATAAGGTTGAGTGTGCTGAGTGGGGTATCTACAATGAAGCGCACGGTGTCTGGGGCGGTCTAACTAATAGAGATCGCCAAGCAATTCGTCGCCAAAGAGGTATCAAGATTCATCAGGAGGATAAGAGTGCTTAATCTATCCCGTGCGTGGGGTGGTGTGCTTACTAAGGCAACACCATTGCCTGACGTGTGGGTTGGCTTAGCTGCCAAACAGATTAAGTTCAGGCGTGGTCAGGTATGTATGGTTGCAGCAGCACCTAATGCTGGTAAGTCAATGTTCGCATTGATCTATGCAATCAAAGCAAAGGTACCTACGCTGTTCTTTTCTGCTGATACTGATACAACTACCGTGATGATGCGAGCAGCATCGATAACATCAGGTCACTCACAGATTACTGTTGAGAGCAACTTAGCTGGAAACAGCAAACACTACAACCATCACTTTGAAAAGATGGACCATATCAAGTGGGTATTTGACTCATCACCTTCGATAGATGATCTTGAACTAGAGATAAGAGCATACGTAGAACTCTACGGAATTGCGCCAGAACTTATCATCATAGATAACCTAATGAATGTGGCAGCAGAGACAGACAATGAATGGTCAGGGCTACGTGCAATTATGATGGAGTTGCACGATATGGCACGTAAGACAGAAGCCTGCGTAATGGTGCTACACCACGTCTCTGAGCAATCAGAGTATGGCTCACCTAGCAAGCCACCTGCACGTCGTGCAATCCACGGTAAGGTCAGTCAACTACCTGCTCTGATACTTACACTGGGTTATGATCCAGGACAAGCATTGTTGGCAGTAGCTGCAGTGAAGAACCGATTTGGTCCACACACAGCAGATGCTTCCGATTATGCACAACTAATAGTAAACTATGCAGCGTGTCAGATATCTGATCAGAACGAGTTTGGTTGGATGTTAAGGCGCGATGTAATGGCCGGATATGATGGAGGATACAATGTCCAATAGCAATCTAGTTATTTTGCCTTCTCGTAGTAGGCCAGATAACGTTGAACGATGCATCAATGCACTCAAAGAGAACTCAGTTGTATCTGATTTCTGTGTTGCAATTGATGATGACCAATCAGATTTATACCCACGCTTAGATGATGTTATCTATGAGGTCAATCCACGACTTCGTATGAATGGCACACTGAACCTGGTAGCAAATAAGTATGCAGATAAGTACAAGACTATCTACTTCCTTGGCGATGACCACTTGGTTAAGACTAAGAGTTGGGATAGACACCTAGCAGAAGCTATCAACATCAAGGGCTACGGCCTTGCCTATGGCAATGACTTGCTACAGGGTAAGAACCTAGCAACTGCTGTGATGATGAGTACCAACATCATCCAGACTCTAGGCTTTATGGCACCGCCTAAGTTGATTCACCTGTTTATGGATAACTTCTGGATGACACTTGGCTTGAAGATTAACTCACTGTATTACTTTGATGATGTCATCATTGAACATCTACATCCGTACGCAGGTAAGGCTGAGATGGATGCAGGTTATGCTGATGCTAACTCGGAAGAGGTAGGAACTGCAGACCAGAAAGAGTTTGTGCGTTACCTATCAGAAGAGTTTGAAGATGACCTACAAAAAGTGATGAAGTTAATCGGATGAAGATTCTCATAACAGGTAATCACGGTTTCGTTGGTAAGTATTTCCATAAGCGTTTAGGTCCTGACAACGACATAACAGGTATTGATATCAAAGATGGTATCGATTGTCGAGACTTCTTCAAGAAGGATGACTCGCAGTATGATCTAGTTATTCACTTAGCTGCAATCGTAGGTGGACGTGAGTCCATTGAGGGCAGACCAATGGCAGTAGCAGATAACTTCTCTATTGACTCAGAGTTCTTTCAATGGTGCTTAAAGACTAAGCCTAAGAAGGTAGTTTACTTCTCATCTAGTGCTGCATACCCAACCCATTACCAGCAAGGTACTGAGGCGAAGCGTTTGCAGGAGTGGATGATTACACCTAGCGCACCTCACTCACCTGATATGACTTACGGTATGGCTAAGGTAATCGGTGAATACCTTGCATCATTTGTTGAGAATGTGCATATATTCAGACCGTTCTCAGGTTACTCATACCTGCAAGATACGAGCTATCCGTTTCCTATGTACATCAGACGTGCTGTTAAGAAGTCAGATCCGTTTGAAGTATGGGGACCAGGTACACAGACACGAGACTTTATTCATATCGAAGATATTGTCAGCGCAGTACTGACTGCAGTGGAGGAAGGCATTACTGGACCTATCAACCTAGGTACAGGTAGATCTACTTCATTCCTTGAACTAGCACAGATGTCAATGGATGCAGTTGGTTACAAGGGTGAGATACTTACTCGACCTGATAAGCCAGTTGGTTGTATGCACCGTGTATCTGATAACACAAAGCTATTAAGTTTCTACACTCCAAAGATTACTTTGGAAGCAGGAATCATAGAGGCGGTAACAGCACTTGGCTAACAAGAATGGACGTAAGGGTTCTCAGTTTGAGACAGATGTTATGAAGTGGCTTCGCGGTGCCGGAGTTATGGCAGAACGTTTGACTAAGGCTGGGGCTAAGGATGAGGGAGATATGGTTGTTATCATATCTGGAGAAACCTACATCCTTGAACTCAAGAACAGGCAGACACTATCTCTGCCTGAGTTCTGGAGAGAAGCACAGGTTGAGGCGCTTAACTATGCTAAGGCACGTGGGCTTGGGGAAGCACCTTTGTCTTATGTTGTAGTTAAGCGTCGCAACGCTTCAATAGATCAAGCGTGGGTCATTCAAGACCTCAATCAATGGTTAAAGGAGAAGAAGTAAATGCCAGTACCAGGTGGAGAAATTAGTACATCACAGATTTGGAGTAACTCAGATGCCGTCAGTAATCAAGTCGTTGAAGAAACGCAGGAAGACAACACAGCGGGGCAAGCCGATGCCACAGAGCAAGAGGTGGTCGAAGGTGGAAGTCAGGCAGAAGGATGATCTGCCAAAACTGCCTTAGAGGTGGCGCTGAGAACAGACTCAGCCACCTGAAACGAGCTGAGCATTGGCACACTAAGTGCGATTACAAGGGGTGCGTATGTCAACACAAGACTGGTCCAGGTCACGCAAAGGTGGACGGTATAAAGGTTCCGTTGATGCAAACGCAATCCCCATAAGTCCTATCATCACCTTCTTTGGTGGTGAGGTACGCGATGGTCGAGAGGTAGCAGTGCGTTGTGTGATGCACGCTGACTCACGTCGCAGTGCTTCTATGAATACAGATAAGAACCTTTACTACTGTCAGACTTGTGGCAAAGGTGGCAACGCAGTCAACATAGTCTGCATACTAGAGAACTTGGAGTTTAATGATGGCCTCAAACGTGCAATCGAAATTGCTGCTAGAAGCGGCGCAGAGATACGCTCAGGACATAACTCCAGAGGCGCTAAACGCGCTATCAGAACGTGGGATATCTGAGGTTGTAGCTGCTAAGTTCCAACTCGGTACTGTTTCTGTACCACACAATGGTCACGAGATGTACGAGGGTTGGATATCTATTCCATACATCACAGCCTCTGGCTCTTGTGTTGGCTTTAAGTTCAGACGATTAGATGATGCTAAGCCTAAGTACGGTAGCCCTACTGGGCAGAAGGCACACCTGTATAACGTGTGCGATATTACTATTGACTCACCTTACATCGTTGTATGTGAAGGAGAGTTAGATGCAGTAGTCACTAGCGGAATGCTAGAGATCCCAGCAGTAGGTGTACCTGGTGTTGCTGCTTGGAAGACACACTTTCCAAAGCTCTTTGCTGGGTATGAGACTGTCTATGTTGTTGGTGACAATGACATCAAAGAGGATGGCTCTAACCCAGGTGCTGAGTTTGCTAAGCGTGTGGCTAACGAGGTTTTGAACGCAGTTATTGTTACACTACCACCAGGTATGGACATCAATGACTACTACCTGGCACACGGGGCAGATGCTACACGTGCTTTGCTAGTAGGTGAGCAGATTGGATAAGAGTGAATGGCGACAGATGGTACAGATTTTGCAGCATATGGGCTTCCAGATCCTAGAGATCAATATGGAAACCGAGACTATACTGCTTCGTCCTACGCCGACAAGATAGATGCAGCTTTCATTGCAGATGTCTGGCGTATTATGGACCAAGCTGGCAATCTACTGGTGCGTAAGCACCACGACTACGGTCCAAAGAACATTGCTCACTCACCAGGTGGACCACTTAATGGTCTGCGTGTACGTATGTGGGACAAGATAGCTCGCATCAATAACCTACTTGACTCAGGTGTTAAGCCAAGCAATGAGTCCTTGCGTGATTCATTCTTAGACTTACTGAACTACTCAGCTATTGCAATGATGGTACTCGATGGCGTATGGCCTGAAGTGCAGGACAATGACTGAGTTACACCCAGTTGTGTATGACCTAGCACCTAGCGTTGCTGGCACTATCTATCGTAGGTATAAGAACTATGTAGAGCGTGACGACATCAAGCAGGAGTGCTTAGCGTGGGCTATGACACGCAGTGCATACATCACAGAACAGATGAACGAACCTAATGATGAGCGACGCAAACACAATGAACAGCGCATTGCTTATCAGATGCGACGTGTAGCAGAACGCTATGCTCGCAAGGAGAAGGCATCAAAGTCTGGGTATCAAACAGGTGATGAGGTTTACTATGACAGCGCAAAGATCGGACCGTTGATTCCCTTTGTTATCGCAGCAGTTATAGATGGCACAGTATTAGAACAAGTACAACAGATGGTGCAGGATGGACAACCTAAAGGTAAGTCCAGCCCAGCAGAAGGCGGCAACCTATTAGCAACTCTGATTGACATTAAGCGTTCATACCTGAAACTAGATATCGAAGATCAAACCCTGCTACGTCTGCGCCACCACGAGAGTTTCACCTTGCAACAGATTGCAGCACACCTAGAGTGTGCAGTATCTACAGCAGATCGCAGATGCAACAATGCTATGCGTAAGTTAATAGATCAGTTGGGCGGTCAGTCGCCTTGGCAATGAAAGAACAAGACCTCTTTGACTTCCTTAAGTCTAGTCTGTATCCGGACTTAGAGAAGGCACCTGGTATCTATGATGCCTTTGATTGTGTTAGTGCTACCGCTGGTCACTACATAGAACTCAAGTGTCGCTATACACACTACGATACCTTGCTGATTGAAGAGATGAAGTATCGCAAGCTGATAACGCAGGCTGCTGAGCGAGATCTTATCCCGTTCTACATCAACTCGACACCGAAGGGTGTCTTTTCTTTTGACCTAATGGATGTACCTGAACCTGAGTGGAAGGTTGGTTGGATGCCAGCGACTACAGAGTTCTCACGCAACCACAAGATGGAGAAGTTAGTAGGTTATCTGCCTATCGAGGAGGCTATAGAACTATGATTTATTACTACAGATGTGGACAGTGCGGTGAAGGACTATCAGTTGAGCGTTCTATCCACGAGGATGCAAAGGATCCTGGTTGCTTTGATTGCCACGTACCTATGTCCCGTGTCTACGACGCGCCCGCTATCACCTTCCGTGGTCGTGGCTTTTACACCACAGACAAGTAGTGCTACAATTACATCACGTCGTTGCACCCGCAACGGAGTGCTAGCAAGAAGCCCCCGCCAGTTACGGCGAGGGCTTTTTGTTTGCTAGGAAAGGGTTAGAAACCTAGCACATCTATTAGTTGTCTACCTATAGTGTAAGTGTACACCGGAGGGATAGCTTCCACCAACTCTCCCCAGATCATCCAATCAATACCCATTGACTCACGGGCTTCCTCAATACTCTTTGCTGTATGTCCACCTTTAGGTATCTCATCACGCATTGAACCATAGATACCAACAGGTTTACCTTGTGTCTTATGATCGCATACTGAACCTGTTAGTTGATGGCTAGACTCAAAGAGTCTATGCCTGCGTACCTTCAGCCCAAATGATGAACCACAGAATTGCACCGGGTTAATCAATGGTGCACCTGGTACGTTCTCAATTACATAAGGCACACCGCTTTCAATCAATGCTGCTCGTGTCTGCGGAATAAGATCTACTTTGTCGGTGCTCTTACCCTGCGCGTTGCGTAGGTGCTGAGTACGTGAGTGTGTCTGACAGGGAGGGCTAGCTGCAATCACATCAAAGGTACGCAAGTAGTCTAGGTCTTGCAGTATCTCTAGGCAATCTGCCTGTATAAACTCATACGGGTAACGCTTCTGCTTCTTGATGTCAATTCCTACTACATCAAAGCCAGCGTCAGCGTAGCCCTTGCTCGCTCCACCAGCCTTGCAATAGAGATCAAGTAACTTCACTTCTTAGTACCATCCTCGTCTATCGGAGTGGCTGAGAGCGCGACACGCACTCCCTCGATAGCGGTGACTAAGGTATCGTAGACCGTGAAGGATTTGAAGTTCAGGTTGTCCACTACGCTCTCTAAGGAGTTGAGCAATTCCGTAAGCTGTTGATCTTGGGTTGTCTGCCAAGTGGTCAAACCTGCTCTCACGGGTCCATAAGGTGACAAGGCACTCTCTCTCTCGCTTGTCGTAACCGAGTGCTCGTGAGTAACTAACTGCAAGTGCCTTGTTCTCACGCTTCTCCTCCATTGTAGCTTTGGTTCGTTCCTTCATTACTGGTATGTGCAAGGTTGTCTGCACCTGTGGCTCGTGTGTGAACGCCCATAGAAAGAACAGTACTGCCATCAATGCTAATCCAATTTTTCCCTTGCTTTTCATCTTCTATCTTCTCCATTTCGAGCAACTGCTTATAGGTATCAGGGTATAGATGAGCAAGGCGAACTAACGCCCTGTCTCTTGCACGTCTGTAGTTGCGATCTCTAATCGCTTTGCGTGTAGCTGTCTGCGTTCTGCGGCTAGCGTCCTCCATTGATCTTGTCCTCCCACACTATAAGAGCGTATGCTACCAGCATTACCGCGAGCAGACCCAATACGTAGCTCATAGGCTGGCTGCCTTTACTATCTCGGTGATGTCTAAGGTCTGCCCCACTAAGTGAGCGTCCTCCTCATCACTATCCCAAGCAGAAACCAGGATACGGCTACCGGTAGGGGAATTGACTAGCCATTGGATAGCCTGCCCAGCGTTAGCCCCTCCCCAAGTGTTAGCCCCATCCTTCTCCACTACCTCATAGAACAGGATCAGGTCAGACTTTGGTGGGTGAATTGTGTACACGTTACTCATTGTCATCCTCCTCCAGATTAAAGATACGAGACAGGGCAAGGTTAGCCCGTTGTAGGTTCTTGATTGCGTTGGCTACGTCCTCCTCCTTGATGTTCTTCTCAGCTTGATCAAGGCATAAGTTAAACTTTGCCTGTAGATACTCCTCGTTCATTTGCTCGCCCTCTCCTTCTCTTCCTGTTGTTTGTATCGTTCGCATAGGCACGGACTCTCCGTGCATACCTCGCAGACCTCGCCCTCTTCTTCTGTATAAAATCCTGGCTCATTCCAGTCTGGTTCGTATCCCATCGCTCGCGCTCTCTCTCTAAAGCTTTACGCACTCGGTCATTGAACCCCAGCACCAGCCCAAGAACTCAGCTCGTGGCGAGTCAATGCCAACCCACCAGAGCGACGAGGACACCAGCACCAGCAACCAAAGGGCGAGAGTGGCAAGGACTCCCAACACGAACCACCCGCGAGGGGTGACGCTACGCATTAGAGCCACGCCTGATCTAGTGAATAGCCAGCGTCTACGGCTTCAGGTTGTCCCTCGTACTTCTCACGAAATAGAACGCGGGCGAGACTGTAGACCACGTGAAAACCTAGATCCATACCAGCACCACCGACACGAATGGCGCGGGATCCGTTGACCTCAACGAGTGGGTAATCCAAAACGATTGAGGCGTAATAGGTCAGGTCTACGATCTTGCCATTTCTGGCGACCTTCAGGGACATCGTGCGACTCATTCCACTAGGGGCGACACTTCTCAAAACTGTGTAAATGGTATCGCCTTCGTTGATGTAGTAAGTCAGAAGTTGCTCTTTTGCATAGTCGTAGTCGAGTTTCTTTTGCTCTTTCTTGCTCATTGTTGCTGTTGTCATTTGGTAACCCTTTCAGTATCTGATCTCATCAGGTGACGAATTACGCCACGACGCCCGAGGGCGTTTCGATCTGTTAAAACTGGCGTCCGTCGTAGTCGTCTTTGATGTAGAAAGTCAGAGCCAAATACTCCTCGCTTTCTTCGTCTGGTCGGTTGTAATCAAGGGAAAGGTTCGCCCAATCAAAAGAGCATTTATCGTCGCCACCGATCAGGATTTGGGTATCGTCTGGAAGTCCTGCAAGTGCTTCTTTCATTCGTCCAACTGTGAAAGGTTGGATTGCGTTAATCTTTGAAATCATTTCGCGGATTGCGTTTTCTGTTTGTGTGTCCATTTACTTTGCCTCCTTCAAAACTAAATTATCGTAATCTTCATTTTCGCCATCTACTAAAGAAACAACGATTGAACCATCTTGATTTTCCCAACGAAAGAACTGCTTTTGACACTCTGGGCAGTTTCCAGCGAGGTCGTTCAAAACTTCAATAGTGCTTTCATCTGTTGAGTTCCATTTACAAACGATGCAAGAAACTTCAATAAGTCCGTGATAAGTAGCCATTTAGTTTGTCTCCTTGATTGAAAGTGATCCGACTTCGCAGGTAATGAGTTTGATTTCATAATCAACTGAGTCACCTTCGGCATTTACTGGTTCTTCGATTTGCGGTGCAACCTGTAAAACAAGTGCGCCGAGTTCTTCTTCAGAGAGTTCGCGTTCTGTTATGAATGAAGCGGTGAGTGTGTAATTGAATTTCATTTTTCTACCCTTTCGCAGATTGTTCGGGATCTGCTGGGCTAATCGTAACAGATAAAAAGGGGGCAGGCTCCCCCATTTTGCAGATGTCTTGGCACGAGTTTTGGTAACGATTTGATAACGGAATGAAAGGCGATCTTTTTACTGGTCAGTAAGTTACCAGGATTGCGGGTTGAGTAACTTGGGAGTTTCCTGAGGATTTACAGAGCTGAAAGCAGAAGGGCAAAGGGTCGGCGAGTTGGTTGGTCTGATCTGATTGGGTCGCCAGTTGTTGGGTCGGTTGCTGGTTGAGTCGGTTGTTAAATAGTGAGGGACTATACCTGACACCTGCCGAGGTGGTAGTCAGCCCCGCTATTTTTTACAGCAGAGTTATCCACAACCTTATCCACAGCCTGTGCACAGCCCTGTGGACAACGGTCTGCCCCGCAAAACGAACCCCCGTATGCTTAAACTGACGGTGTATGTATCTGTACTCCCCAAATAAATATTTCGACTAAAGTGAAGCTGTAATAAGCCTCTGACCTGCGGTTTTACTGGTGTGACTAACGTCACAAAATAAAAGCGGTAAATCGTCTAAATTTCCTGCCTTATATACAGTAGGGGCGGTAATTGAGATAGCCCCGTCCACTCGCTACGTTGGCACTACGCGAGGCCCCTAGGCCGAGCACTAACTTACCCCTCAGTTCGCTGTGGCTCCCTCGGGCGCTAAGCCCGACGCTTGCGGCGCATTTAGTCGGGTGTATTGTATTTATACCTTAACCAGATATAAATCATTTCCAACCAGGTATAAAATAAAAACCGATTCCGGCCCGTCCCCAAATAACCTTTAGGAGCTTACGTGGCTGACAACAGTGCCGATATCGCCAAGAGAATTATCCTTGGCGCTGTAGCAGAAGGTATGACCATTGAGCAGGCTACCGCCTCTGCTGGTAAGTCAATTAAGACCTATGAGTACTACCGTCGCACAGATAAGATCTTTGCAGATAAAGTTGACCGAACCCGCCTTGGTCTTAAAGACAAGCAGTTTGCAGGTGGCGATGTCCACGACATCACCTTTGCCGAGTTTCGCCAGCGATTCCTCCACAGTCGCACCTTTGCTCACCAGCAGAACATTGTAGATGTAATCGAAGGCCGTGAGCCTGGGTGGTTACACCCCTCTATGAAGTTTGAAAAGGGTGTGGCTAATAACCGTATCCTTATCAATATCCCGCCAAACCACGCCAAGTCGATCACAATCACGGTTGATTATGTTACCTGGATGGTTGCACAGAACCCTAACTTTAGAGTATTGATTGTTTCCCAGACCCAGCGCCTAGCTGCTGACTTTCTCTACGCCATCAAGCAACGCCTGACTCATCCTATGTATGAAGACCTCCAGAGCGCTTATGCTGCTGGCGTAGGGTTTAACTCTAAGTCTGCCTCGTGGCAGGCTACCCGTGTCACCTTTGGTGATGAGCTACGTGAATCTAGCGAAAAAGATCCGAACATTGAAGCCGTCGGTATCGGAGGCCAGATCTACGGTAAGCGTGCAGATATGATTATTGTAGATGACGCGGTGACCTTATCTAACGCCAACGACTTTGAGCGTCAGATCAAGTGGCTTACCCAGGATGTGCGCTCTCGCCTTAACCCTACAGGTAAACTTATTATCATTGGTACCCGCGTAGCATCCGTTGATCTATACCGCGAGCTTCGCTCAGAGGATAGATACCCAGGTGGATTAGTTCCGTGGACATATCTTGCAATGCCTGCGCTTTTAACAGCAGATGAGAACCCTGATAAGTGGGAAACCCTTTGGCCCTTCTCAGATGCTCCCTTTGATGGACAAGAAGAATCAGATAAGAACGAAGAAGGACTCTATCCTCGTTGGTCTGGTAGAAACTTATACAACGAACGCCAAGCAATGGATGCTTCTACCTGGGCGTTGGTTTACCAGCAGCAGGATATCTCAGATAACTCAGCCTTTGACCCGGTATGTGTTCGTGGCTCTATCGATGGAATGCGAAAGTCTGGCCCATTAGTTGCAGGCCACCCAGGTCATCCGCGAGACTTGCAAGGATTTTCTATTATCTGCGGGCTAGACCCAGCGATGATTGGCGATACTGCAGCTATCTGTTATGCAATTGATCGCACAACTAACAAAAGGTTTATCGTAGATGCTATTAAAATTTCTAGACCGTCTCCTGCCGACATTCGTGACCTTATATTTAATTGGACTTCCCTATACGGCCCGTCTGAGTGGATTGTTGAGCGTAATGCGTTCCAGTCTTTCCTCACGCAAGACGAAGGGATCAAGCAACACTTAGCATCCCGAGGAGTAATCTTACGTGAACACCACACAGGAAACAACAAGTGGGACGCAGGATTCGGTGTTGCCAGTATGTCCACTCTGTTTGGAACGAAGCAGCACGATGGTAAGCATCATAGAGACAATCTCATCCATCTTCCTAGCGATCAAACAGAAAATGTCAAGGCGCTAATCGAGCAGTTAATTACCTGGACCCCTACTACTAAGGGTAAGACCGATATGGTAATGGCACTTTGGTTCTGTGAAATCCGCGCAAGAGAGATGCTTAACTATGGTAAGTACGCATCCCACCATCTTAAAAACCCATTCCTCTCACGAGGAGAACTCAGTAAGCGAGTAGTTGTCAATATAGATGAACTCATCGCACAAAACCAACAGAATCAACACTTCGTCTAAGGAGATACAATGCCAGTAAGAAAGCCAGGAAAGTGTCGCAAGTGCGGTAAGTCAGATAAAGCGTGTAAGTGCTAATGGCGAATATGAAGAAGCCTGTTGCTAAGACAACAGCCAAGCCAACAGTAAAGCCAAAGCCTAAGACAACTAAGAAGCCAGAGAAGATGACTCCACAAGATGCAGCTATGAAGAAGATCTTAGAGAAAAAATACGGAAAGATTTACGGATAAGGAACCCCAGTGTTAACAACTAAAGAGGTCATTGCGAAGGTAGGTCGCCTTCAGACCAAATTCGCAGGGCGCGATCAGCGTATGCGCGACGTGCTCTCGGTACGCCAAGGAGATATTAGCAAGGTTTACCCTTCTATGTTCTCAGAAGAGTATCCGAAGCCTCTCGTTGCTAACTTCGTTGACGTTGCAGCCCGCGACTTAGCAGAGGTTATGGCACCACTGCCATCATTTAACTGCGCTGCAGTCAATATGGTTTCAGATGCACAGCGTAAAGCTGCAGATACCCGTACTCGTATTGCCAATTACTTTGTTACAGCCTCTGATCTACAGATTCAGATGTACCAAGGTGCAGACTGGTTCAATACTTACGGTATGTTGCCAGCAATTGTTGAGATGGATTACGAGACTAACTCTCCACGTATCCGTTTGCTCAACCCATTTGGTGTCTATCCTGAGATTGACCGCTTTGGTCGCACCATTTCGCTATCTCAGGTAGTTGTAATGGATGCAGAATCCCTTGCAGCACAGTACCCAGAGTTTGCACCACAGATTTTGCCACGTAATAACTTCGGACAAGGCTCACCTAACCTATCTGTAGTGCGCTACCACGACAAGGATCAGGATTTAATCTTCATCCCAGAGCGTGACAACCTAGTCCTTGCTAACCTACCTAACATAACTGGTAAGTGTTTAGCATCAGTTGCTATGCGCTCATCCTTAGATGGTGAAGCACGTGGTCAGTTTGATGATGTTCTATCAGTTCAGCTCGCACGTGCTCGCTTTGCAGTACTGCAGATCCAAGCAGCAGAGAAGTCTATCCAAGCACCTATTGCTATTCCACAAGATGTGCAGGAGTTGGCACTTGGTCCAGACTCAATTATGCGTTCTGCTAACCCACAAGGTATCCGTCGTGTACCACTAGAACTTCCACCTGGAGTCTTCACTGAGTCTGGTGTCCTAGAGCGTGAACTACGTATGGGTGCTCGTTACCCTGAGACTCGTTCAGGTGATATCAGCGCATCTGTTATTACAGGTCGCGGTGTACAAGCCCTACAAGCAGGATTTGATACACAGATCCGTGCAGCACAAGCACAGTTTGCTCGTTTGTTTACAGACCTAGTATCTCTTTGCTTTGAGATTGACGAAAGAGTCTTTGGTTCTATGACCAAGGAGATTCGTGGCGTTGATGACGGTACTCCTTACTCAATGAAGTACATCCCATCACGTGATATCAAGGGTGAGTACGGCGTAGATGTACGTTACGGCATTATGTCAGGTATGGATCCTAACCGTGCCATCATCGCATTACTACAAATGCGTTCAGACAAGCTCGTATCACGTGACTATGTACGTCGTGAGATTCCTATGGAACTTAATGTTACCCAAGAGGAGCAACGTGTTGACATTGAAGAGATGCGCGATTCTTTGCGCCTTGCTGTGGCTCAGTATGCTCAGGCAATTCCGGCTCTGGCGGCGCAAGGACAAGATCCAAGTCAAATTGTTAACCGCATCGCAGGTGTTATCCAAGGTCGTCAAAAAGGACTCTCACTAGAGTCTGTTATTGAAAAGGTCTTCGCACCTGAACCACAACCAGCACCAATGCCTGGTGCAGAACAAATGATTCCAGCAGCAGGTGCGGCCCCCGCCAATGCCTCGCAGTTACCTCCACAAGAACAAGGCGGTATGGCCCCTGCTGCTGGTCCAGCTCAACGTCCCGACATTGCAGGTTTACTTGCATCCATCACAGGCGCAGCATAGGAGGAGGTGTAAAATGAAAAAAGGAACATTCGCAAAGGCTCCAATGGCTAAGCCAGTAGAGGGCAAGAAGGATACTTCAAAGCCATCAGGCGGTAAAGTATTTTTTGGTATGGTCGCAGCAGCTCGTAAGGGTACAGCTGTAAAAGTACGTAAGGGTAGTAAGTAATAATTCAAATGGGAGGCGTGCTGGATGAGAAATGAAGAAGAATTTATACCTCGTCCAGTACGTCGCTCTGACTTTGGAGTGATATTTGCAGGCTTGCTACACAATCTAGCCTCGACATTCCACTCGTTTACAGAAGAGATATTAGAAATTTCAGTTTATCACGCTAATCAAAAGTCAAAGACAATGCAGGCTTGGGAAAATATGGCCCAAGACTTAGAGACAATTCAGGAGGAAACAGATGGCTAGAGGTCCACTTGCCGGTGCTTCAGGTCCTGGTAAATTTTCAAAGCGCACAGACCTACCTTCAGCCTACTACGGCGAAGGTGTCGAGACTGCAGCTATTAAATCAGGAGCACCACTTGCTACTACAGCAAGCGCCACAGCATCATCTGCGCCATCTGTAGCACCTGCTCCAGTAACTCCATTATTTGCACCATCACAACGTCCAGATGAACCCATCACCACAGGTATCAACCGTGGTCCAGGTGCTGGATCAGAGGCTTTAATGATGAACAAGTCAATTACTAAACTTTCAGACACATTAGCTGCTATGTTGCCATACGATACTACTGGTGAAATTGCAGTCTTGTACCAAGAAGCACTATCACGAGGTAACTAATGGCTGATAATCTAAAAGCAGCCGCCTATGCTGCTGGTTTAACGCCAGAGCAAAAACGTGAGATTGATATTCTTTCTAAGAAGGTAGCTAAGCACAAGGAACTACTTAGCCTTCCATCTGATGTAGCGCAAAAAGCAGCACAACAGATGCCAATTGACCAACGTCAGGATTTAGTTAAGACGTTTGGTACGGAAGATCCTATTGAAAAGCCAAGCAAAGGCTGGCTATCTACAGCGTTCCACTACAATCCTTTAACTTTAGCATTCAAGGGTCTTATTGAAGTTGCTGATGCAACTACTCGTACTTACCGTGCTCTTGCTATTCCATTATCACAAGGCGAACTTGGTTTTGCTTGGGATAAAGCAAACGACAAGGGTGACAAAGTATTCAACGAAGGCCGTATTGAAAAGGCCAAGAGCCTTTATGGTCAAGATGCAGTAGATATTGCTATGCGTATCAAGTCCAAGGAAAGCCTTGCTGATATTGCAGCATCTGCTACACCTGAACAACTCAAGTACATTATGCTTGCCGATCCTAAGAATACTGCTATCCCTGGTGTTACAGATATTGAAAAGGAACGAAGCCTATTCAACGAGATTCTAGGTGTTGTAGATAAGGCTAAGTTCTCACCAGGTCGCCAACTTGCTAACGCTATCCTTCCCGAAGCACTTGAGAAGAACGGTCTTGTCTATGGCCTTACATCAGGTGTTGTAGATACAGCATTTAGATTCTTTGTGGACCCACTCGTTGCAGCATCTAAGGTGCGTTCAATGTATGTTGTGGGCAAGTACTCACTAGAGGCAGTTACAGGTGGCAAGAAGGTTGTAGAAACTTTTGCTAATCCAAAGGTTGCATCTTTCTGGGATACCTACGGTGCAACACTAGACCGTTACACCAAGGCACAGGCTCGTTCTCCTAAAGAGGCAGCAGCCATCAAGCGTGAGCTTGAGATCCTTGCACCTGAATATGGTCCAGAAGTTATCCGTGCTTTCCAGAAGAACCAGATAACTAACTCAACATCTGCTAAAGCATTCTTTGAGAACACAGAAGAGGCAGTAGCAGTCCTAGCAGGTTCAGTAGGACGCAAGCGAGTCATCATTCCACGCCTTGACTTAGCACGTCAGACACGTATCAACGCTATGACTACAGCAGACCGTGTATTTAATGTAGACAGAATTGCACCTAGCTTTATCGGAAGTATGTTCGGAGACTTGCCAACAACAGATGGTGTCTCTAAAGCACTCATTGAAGGACAAGAACAGATTGTTCCTCTTGTCAAAGGAACTGGTGGCAAAGGAACACTGCGCCTATCAAGTGCTGCAGTAGGTGCTCGCCTAGATAAGTTCAAGGCAAAGTTTAATATCGCTCCTATGTTCAAGAATGATTCATTCGATGTAGAAGCAGCAGATGCCTCATTGCAGATGTACCGTCTGGCTCGTCTTGTATTTACTAAGCAAGATGCCAAGATGATTGGTGAAACCTTTGAAGCGATAACAGATATCGGCAAGCGTAAAGAAATGTTCTACGGCTTGTGGACTAACATTGCTGAAATCCGTGGACTTAACACCACTGAAGCAGGTCAGATCATTGTTCGTCGCCTTACAGGCAAGGGCGATGCTAAGTTTGCAGTATCTCGTGTAGGAGACAAGGACGAAGGCGTTGGAGCCATTATGTCTGACTTCAACACATCTGTATCTGCTCCAAGTCTTGTAGATATTGACCGCGCAGCGGTACGTTCTGGCTTTATTAACCGCGCTCTTGGCGTTGCCAACAAAGAGTGGGTAGATAAGATGACTGGATACTGGTCATTTGCTACTCTTGCTGGACCTCGTTATGCTATTCGTAACGCAACAGAAGACCTTATGGTCCATCTTGCTATCGGTGGCTCACCTTGGGGACTGGCAAAGAACAAGTACCTATCAACACGTATCAACACAGCCTTTGAAGCAGCTCGTAAGACAGGTAACTTTACAGAAAGCCCACTGGGTTCTGTAATGCGCTTTCTTAACAAGAAAGAAGCAGCTAAGTACGAAACACAAATTGCTAAAATTGACACAGATATTGTAGAAGCACGCAATCTGATGAAGACCAAGGCTACAGAACTTGAGCAAGCAACAGATGATGCTACAAAAACTCTACTTAGAAGCGAGATTGAGCAACTAAGTAAGGTGTCATCACGCAATGTTGTAGAAGATACACGTCGTATTATGGCAACTGCCCTTACATCTGGTCGCATTAACCGCTACCGTGAGACATTAGGTATGAAGCCTATGTTCGAGGATGAGGCAGAGATCCTTGCTGAGCACTTGATGTACGGAAACCTTGAAAACTCCGTATCACTTATCTCAGAAGGTGGCTTTAACTTCGCATCAACAGGTGCTGACTACATCACAACAGCTACATTGTTCACTAAGTCACACGGTGTACGTAGCGAGAAACTTATTATTCAAGATCCAAAGGCTCAGAAGTACTCACGAGCACGAGGAGAAGCCGGTTACACCAACGTACCAATCGGACCAGAGAATGAAGCATCAATGCTTACCTGGTTAATGCGTATTGGCTACTACTCTAACGACGAAGTAGGCGCTATTGCTGTAGCAAACCTTGATCGCAAGGATATTGCTATCTCAAAGCTGTTGGAATATATGGACAACAACGAGCAGTTCCGCAAGTTGGCTCAGCTTGAGGCACGTGGTGTAACTAACCAAGAGCACGCTGAGATTATCTATGCTCGTGCTCGTGAAATCTTTGAGACACGTCGCATTGGTAAAGATGGACTTAAAGAGATTAACAAAGAACTATTAAACAAAATTCGTTACTTTGACGAAGCAACTGGCAATTGGGGTATCTCAGGTCAGTTAGGTTTAGATGACCTACCAAAGATGATGGACGATGTACCTGAATATGCAGTTGGACCTAACCTAGTTCCTATCTCTGATTCAGGTAACAACGCAGCCTCTCTTATGACCAATGGCTGGAAGTGGCTTGGTATGGCTAACGCACGTCTATCACGTGAGCCTATTGTCTTTAACGAGATCGTATCTCTTCGTAAGTCAATGAAGAAGTCCGGTATGGAAGATGCTTATATTCAATCAGTCGTAAGCAAGGTTGACCCTACAGACGCTAAGAAGATAGCAGAAGCAACAGAACGCGCTAAGCGCCAGTTTGCTGAGATTGTTGAAGAGCGTGCTGTTAACCAAGTCCTTCAGTATGTGGATAACCCATTGGTTCGTACACAGTTAGCATTCGGAGCGCGTAACTTCTCTCGTTTCTATCGTGCAACTGAGGACTTCTATCGCCGTGCATATCGTATGGTTCGATATAACCCTGCATCTATCCGCAAGGCAGCTCTTACATATGATGGAATCAGCCACAATGGTTTCATCCAAGAGGATGACCAAGGCGAGAAGTACTTTGTCTACCCAGGTGTAGAGCCAATGTATCGTGCAGTGCAAACTGCAATGGCAGGTCTTGGTATTGCGCCAGAGTTTAAGACACCTTTGCCTATCCAATTTGGATCTCAGGTTAAGATGCTTACTCCATCTTTGAATCAAGACTCATTGATTCCTACATTTAACGGTCCACTTGCTGGAGTATCTATTAAGGTACTTACTAATTTAGTAGATGTATTCGGAGCACCAGCTGCTGCAGATACTATTACTCAGTATGGTCTTGGGAAGTACGCTGTGGATCAATCATTCGTATCAGCATTCTTGCCAGCACACATTAACCGTTTATATCAATCAATGGATACAGATGAGCGTGATTCACAGTACGCTAGTGCTTGGCGTAAGGCAGTTACATACCTAGAAGCTGCAGGTCACGGTCTTAAGGTTACTTATGATGACTTAGGGAATGTAATTCCTCCGTCAATTCAGGAGCAAGAAGAGTACCGTCAGCGCATTAAGAACACAGTTCTTGGTATCCTAGGTACACGCTTTGTCTTTGGTTTCTTTGCACCAGCATCCCCACAGGTTCAACTTAAGGCTGAAATGGCTACTTGGGTTAAGGACAATGGAAGCGCTAACTTTAAGCAGGCTTGGAATAATCTACTTGATAAGTATCCTGGAGATTACGACGCAGCTATGGCTAAGTGGGTTGAGTTATTTCCTAACCAGATTCCATTTACAGTACCTGAGTCTGAGAAGAAGACTGTTGCTATTATCAAGTATGCAGAAGAATCCGGCGTTTTCGTAGATGAGAACAAGGACCTATTTGAACGCTACCCACAGGGTGCAGCGTTCTTGATTCCTCACAAGTCAGGCTTCTCTTGGGATGCTTACAAGACTATGAAGGATATGGGTCTTAAGTACAACAAGCGTGTAGATGACTTCCTAAAAGAAGTCCAGACAGCAGCAGATCTTCAGCAGTACTATGCAAAGAAGAACGAATACGAGACTAAACTTGAAGAAAGTTTTACAGATATTGAGCGCTCTATGGCACGTGATGAGTTCCAGGAGTGGGCAAAGGTCTTTAAGGCTGGTCGTCCATTAGTTCAAGAAGAACTGGCAGAAGGCGGTAAGAAGGCTGTTGAACGTATCCGTGCTATCAATGACTTGCGCGATATGCTCAATGACAAGTCAGTCACTGTACGTGGTCCAGTTCAGGAACAACTAAAGAAGATGCTTGATCTGTATGATGGATACAAGTCAGATAAGGACTTATTCTCATCAGTATCAGGTGGAACCAAACTCACAACATTCCTTAAGGAAGACACAATCGTCAAGATGCGTGAACTTTCCAAGGCAAATGAAAATACTATGAGTGCCTATAACACATTATTCGCCTCACTATTAGGAGATACAAGTGGCTGAGCCAGATACAATTGAAAACTTTATTCAAGTAATGAATAGGGCCTCTGAGCCAACACGTGCAGTTATTGCTCAGCAACTTAAAGATGCTGGTTTGTATAAGGGTAAAGTAACTGGCAAGTTTGATGTTAAGCTGTACACAGGACTTGTTGAACTAGGCGTAGCGCTTAAGGCACAAAGAAGTTTCCAAGAAAAGTTTGGTCAAACTCCTATATCAGTAACTGACTATCTACAGCAACGAGCTGCAGAAGGTGCCGATGAAGGCACTGGAGCACCTAAGACCACAGTATCAACCTATGTAACTAGCCCATCACAGACAGCTAAGTTGCTAGATACAGTTGCTGAAGATTTACTGGGACGTAAACTTACTAAGGCTGAAAGGTCTAAGTACACCCGACTCGTTAACGAGCAACAGAAGAAGCAGCCATCGGTTACAACTGCTGGCAAGGGCTTCTCATCTACACGTGGTGGAGTAGACGAACAACAGTTTCTTACCGAACAGATCGGTGCTACTGCCGAGGCAAAGACTAACCGCGCTACAGATGCTTATGCAATTATGATGCAGGAACTTGGAGGGCTACGCTAATGGCACGTCCTAAAGGAACATATGTAAGCCAGGTATTTAACTTTGGCGTGGACAAAACAATCCCATTTGGTTTTGTTGATGTTGTTTTTGATAGAAGCGGAAACACTGTTGGTTTTGAGAAGGACGGTAAGTTCTATAATCTTGGAGACAAACTACCTGAACCTAGCAAAGCTAAAAAGGCATTAACCTCTGACCAGTTAGAAAAGAAAAAGAACTTAATAACTACAAAGTTAAGTCTTACAGAAAGAATGGCATCTGCTACTAATATAGGTGAAGCTGAAAGAAATCGCTATATTGCAGAGTTTAAGAAAACTCAGGACGAACTTGCTGCTACTGAACAAGCCTTTGTCGAAACCCAAATTCGTGAGGGTAAGATTAAGAAAGCAGAAGCTGAAGCAAAGGTTGCTGAAACTATCAGGTTTGATCTTGATCGTTTAGAGCAACGTAAGAATCTTCTTGCTAAACTAGGTAAACCTACTACTGAAGTAGATACTATTATTCAGGAAAAGAACTCAACTCTTGCTTCTTTGCAGACCAATGCCCAACCTATTTCGGGACCAGATGCTGCACGTCAAGGGATGCCTTCATCCGTTTTGCCTAAGACTCCAGCATTGGGTTTCCAAACTGGCTTTAAGGCTGAGACACCTACAACTCCTAAGCCTGGCGTTCCTACAACTAAAGCACCAGGTGTACCTACAACTAAGGCACCTGTAGTAACTGATGCACAGCAACGCGAAGAAGCGTTGAACGTAGCAGCAGGACAGGACTTTGCCCTACCTGAAACTATCTTTAACAATGTAGATAGCCTTAAGCGAATCCTTGAGCGTTACGTAGCAGAAGACTGGACTCCAGATAAACTACGCAAAGCCATCCGTGATGATGTCTGGTTCCGCAAGAACTCAGCAGAAATCAAGGCTCGCTATGTTCAATTGTATAACTACCAAGACCTAGTAAAGACCGGTCAAGCACAGGGAACTACTGACTACGAAAAGCAGATTACTACCCTTGAGCGTCAGATTGCTGACAAGGCTCGTGCTATGGGTTCAGGTATCGCATCAGATCCAGCAGCATTACGCAAGGCTGCTGAGAATATGTACATTACAAATGTAGGTATTGATGATGCAATGACAACAGACTTTATTGCTGCTGCTATTCGACCAATCGGTTCTACTATCGCTGGTCAACCTACACTTGGATACTCAGGACAAGCTCTTAAGGACTATCAGGAGTTGCAATCAGTTGCTCGTGCTAATGGATTCAAGATAAGTGACATTGTTCCAGGTGGGCAAACAGAGCAACAAGTACTTCAGGGTATTGCTACCGGAAGAATTGATGCTAACCGTATTGCTCAAGATGCTAGAAAACTAGCAGCCCAAGGCCGTCCACAGTATGTGCGTGACCTTCTAGGTCAAGGCTATAACTTAGATCAGGTGTACTCACCATACCGTCAAACAATGGCTAATGTGTTAGAACTGAACGCAGATGAAATTGATCTTAACGACCCATCGTTAGGTATAGCAATTAACGACAAAGGCGATATGAATATATCTGAGTTTAAGAGAGCATTACGTAAGGATTCTCGTTGGCAGTACACAAATCAAGCCAAAGAAGAAGTATCTAGTATAGCGCTTAAAGTCCTTCGTGACTTTGGATTCCAGGGGTAAAAATGGTAGACGAAAGAGATAGAGCTAGAGCACGACTGGGACTACCACCACTATCAACAACAATTGCTACTACACCCGCACCTGTAGTCCCAACCACTGAAGCGCCAATAGTTCCAACTACTGAAGCACCTGTTCGTAAGAAAGTTATCTCAACCTTTACTGACCCAGATACTGGTGACATCATTGATGTCTACGACGACAATACAGAAGCTGTACGTAGAAAAGGTACTAAGGCTGCAGATAAAGCAGCAGAAGCTGCAGCAATTCTTGCAGATAAAAAAGCACGTGGTCAATCTGCCTTTGATTTCTTAAAACTTCAAATGACTGGATTGGGTATAGGAGATTTGGTTTCTCCGTTAGAAGAGTTAATTGTAGAAGGAATGTCATCAGATGAGATGACTCTAAGACTAATGAATGACCCAAAGTATAACAAGGCATACAAGACCCGCTTTGCTGCAAACGATGCTCGTATTGCTGCAGGTCTTCGTGCTCTATCACCTGCTGAGTACATTGATCTTGAGGACCAATACCAGAACATTATGCGTAACTATGGGCTACCTGCCTCTTACTACACAAAGGATTCTACAGGTAAGCAGGTAGGGTTTGAGAAGTTCATAGCAGGAGATGTATCTGCACCTGAACTAGAAGAGCGTATTATGACAGCGCAAAAGCGTGTCATCAATGCTAACCCAGAAGTTGCAAATGCACTTAAGCAGTTCTACCCAGATATTACTAACGGTGACATCTTGGCTTACACACTAGATCCAACACAGGGACTAGAGCAGATTAAGCGCAAGGTAACTGCAGCTGAAATCGGTGGTGCTGCTATGGCTCAGGGACTAGGTACAGGCGTTGCCCGTGCTGAAGAACTTGCTAGATACGGCGTTACTAAGGAACAGGCACAACAAGGATTCGAGACTGTTGCAGGTATCGCACCACGTGGTGGACAACTAGCAGCAATCTACGGAGAAGACCCATATACACAGGCAACTGCAGAGACTGAAGTCTTTGGACTGGGTGGATCTGCAGAGGCTAAGAAGAAGCGTGAGAAGTTATCAGCACTTGAGACTTCAGCGTTTTCTGGTCAATCCGGAATGACACAAGGCGCACTATCGAGAGATAGAGCTGGCGCTTTCTAAACAAACAAAGCCTGCCATTGGAACGACTGGCCCAATGGAGTGATAACAAGACCAGTAGTAGAAGCCATATGAGGAACCCCAAACTTATATGAGGTCTGCGCTAACAACTAATAGGGAGAAGGACCACTATGTCCAATTACGACTACGAGGACGACGACTCAGATCTAAACGATTTGGGTAATGATCTCGTCAAACAACTGCGTAAAACAAATAAGCAAAAGGAAAAAGAACTAGCCGATCTAAAGGCACAGTTTGAATCCTTATCTAAAGCGCAAAGAGAACGAACAATCAAAGATGCCCTCGAACGTCGCGGGGTAAATCAGAAAATCGCTGCGTTTATCCCACAGGATATAGACCCAACTGAAGAGTCTGTATCTAATTGGCTGACAAACTATGCCGATGTATTCGGACTAGAACTTGTCCAGCAAAACCAGACACCTAATGTAGATCCAGCTCAGGCTGCTGCATACCAGAAGATGACAAACACAGTTGACCAGGCGGCTTCGCCTGAGCCAACAGAAGATGTGATGCGTCGTCTGATGAATGCACACACCAAAGAAGAGCTAGATGAAGTCATTAGAACATCTGGACTCTAACACTCGATCCTAACAAAAACGAAAGGAAGGTGAACAAATGGCAACTCCAGCCGGTAACCCTACCACTGTCAGTTCTATTTCGAACCTCGTCCAAACAGCGTACGATCAGTACGTTCGTATGGCACTTCGCTCCATTCCAGTAATGCGTGCGATTGCTGATGTAAAGCCAGTTCAGCAAGCAATGCCAGGATCATCAGTTGTATTCTCAATCTATTCAGACCTTAGTGCAGCAACATCTACACTAACTGAAACATCTGATGTATCTTCAATTGCTCTTGGCAACCCATCACAGGTAACTGTGACACTACAGGAATACGGTTCAGCCGTAACCACAACAAAGAAGTTATCACTAACTTCATTCAACGACGTAGATTCAGCACTAGCTGACATCATTGCTTACAATGCTGCAGATTCTATTGACTCTATCGTTGCTTCAGTTCTCACAGGTGGCTCAAACGTCATCTACGCAGGAACTGCAACACAGCGTACAGGTATCACTTCAACAATGACTATCTCTGTTGCTGACATCCGTGAGGCTGTAACACAGCTTCGCTCAAACAAGGCATTGCCTCGCATTGGCGAGCTATATGCTGCATACCTACACCCACGTCAGTCTGCTGACCTACGTGCTGAATCAGGTACTGGTGGATTCCAAGAACTCACAAAGTACGTTGAGCGCACACCATTCGTCGCAGGTGCAGTTGGAGTAATCGAAGGTGCATTCGTAGTTGAAACACCTCGCGTTCCATCTGTTGCATCAACAACAACTGTTTACCAGGGAATTGTTGCTGGTCGTGAAGCACTTGCAGAAGCAATGGCTCAGGACATCTCAACTGTTATCGGTCCAGAGATTGACGCTTTGCGTCGTTTCCGTACCATCGGTTGGTACTATATGGGCGGCTTTGCTCGCCTACGCGAAGCGGCTCTATACCGCATCGAGTCTGCTACATCAATCAACTA
>Ga0315907_10001808_pt1 | contig 28271 bp, 24 predicted proteins | sample LakEriMetagenome_3_FD_203525 | JGI IMG/M metagenome (GOLD analysis project Ga0315907, IMG submission 203525) | Freshwater fungal communities from buoy surface, Lake Erie, Ohio, United States - Buoy 12 MA123 | ecosystem: Environmental > Aquatic > Freshwater > Lake > Lake biofilm | place: USA...
ACAAAATCCGCATCGTCCTGGAAGGCCTCTGCGGCGAGGAAAGTATTGAAATTATTGGAAAGTAGGAGTCAGAGAGTTTCTTCTTTTCGGTCCCCACTGCTGCTCCAGTCGCCACCTAGCCGAACCGGGTTAGCGCCCCAGGCGACCACCTAAATCCCCTTGAAAACAAAGGTTTTTCTGGCGAGCTTGAGGGTGCTCAAGCGGAATATTCCGGCGTTTTTTCTCCGAATCCCCGAATTCTCTCCAAAGCTTGAGGGTAGGCCGATTTTTCCAACAAGGTTTAACATATTGATCTGAAATGATTTTTAATATGCTGCGGTGCAGCGTGGTTGGGAAATGGACTGGTGGGGCGGTGGGGGCTGAGAAGGGAAAGTTGATCGGGGACTACAAGGTTTTGGGGGACCCTTAGTCTGGCGCTCCCGCTCACCGCCCGCCTCAGGTAACGCCTCCACTTCAATGAGGCCCGGCATTTCTGCCGGGGAAGATCTGCGCTGGTGCATGACGTGCGCCAAGTGATCGGCTGGCTTCAATGAGGCCCCGGCATTTCTGCCGGAGAAGATTACGGACCTGACCAAGAACGGCGTCGTGCAAATTGAGCTTCAATGAGGCCCCGGCATTTCTGCCGGAGAAGATATGCCGCTGAGCTCACCGCGAAGGGCCTACCCTTCACCGCTTCAATGAGGCCCCGGCATTTCTGCCGGAGAAGATCGGCGGGCGTTTGCGCGCATGAAATCGCCAAGCGGCTGCTTCAATGAGGCCCCGGCATTTCTGCCGGAGAAGATCACCAGCGAAGACCAAGCGCCCGCCCAAATGCAGCGCTTCAATGAGGCCCCGGCATTTCTGCCGGAGAAGATCAACCTGCCGCCCATGCGAAACACCGCGCCAAGCGGGCTTCAATGAGGCCCCGGCATTTCTGCCGGAGAAGATGCGCGCAGGTTGTGGCCAGATTGGCTGAATTGCCTGGCTTCAATGAGGCCCCGGCATTTCTGCCGGGGAAGATGCCTTCCGCCCGCGCATCATCTTCCGAAATATCCTGGCTTCAATGAGGCCCCGGCATTTGTGCCGGGGAAGATGTAGAAGACGCAGATCGAGCGGCGCATTTCGAGACATGACTTCAATGAGGCCCCGGCGTTTGTGCCGGGGAAGATCTGTCGCTGCGCTTCTTCTATGCGGCGCCAGGCGATGTCGCTTCAATGGGGCCCCGGCATTTCTGCCGCGGAAGATCTCGTCGCCGTTCGGCAGCGGCAGCGCCACCTTCTTGCTTCAATGAGGCCTCGGCATTTCTGCCGGGGAAGACGCGGCGCATCCGCCACGCGCAAATTGCCTACATCATGCTTCAATGAGGCACCGGCATTTATGCCCGGGAAGGTGTATCGGGTGGCGTGGTATGCTTCCCCCCGGCTGCTGAGGCTTCAATGAGGCCCCGGCATTTCTGCCGGGGAAGATCAGATCGCGTTCGGTGAAGGTGAAGCGCTGGCTAACGCTTCAATGAGGCCCCGGCATTTCTGCCGGGGAAGATAAGCGCAGATCACCAGTCGCCTCCAGCAGCCAGGCCGCGCTTCAATGAGGCCCCGGCATTTCTGCCGGGGAAGATTTGAACGGCAGATTCCGCCCGAAGCGCGGATGCACGCTTCAATGAGGCCCAGACATTTCTGCCGGGGAGGATGGTCGTGGTTAATGGCCAAGATACTGTGATGAACGTGCTTCAATGAGGCCCCCGTATTTCTGAGGGGGAAGATTGGGCGGGGAAGAATGGCGCGTCCTGCCCCATGGCGCGCTTCAATGAGGCCCCGGCATTTCTGCAAGGGAAGATGCGCGTCAGCAGAATGTCATCGCGCGTCGCCATGGTGCTTCAATGAGGCCCCAGGTTCTCTGCCGGGGAAGATTGCCCGACCTACTATGACCGTGGCGCCAACCATCGCGCTTTAATGAGGTCCCAACATTTCGGCTGGATAAGATGCGATATCGAAGTAGCGCGGCTCAATCTCAATGCCGATGCTTCAATGAGGCCCCGGCATTTCTGCAAGGGTGAAGGGACTACAATCTGATCTGGAACGAATGCTTCCGGGACCAGCTTCAATGAGGCCCCAGCGCTTCCGCTGGGGAAGATCAAGACAATGCAAGAAAGCGCTTGCCGAGACTACCCAACTTCAATGAATTCTCTCGAAGGTTCCATGGCATTAACAGAGAAGGAAATCTCCTCCGGAGGATTTGCCTCACCATGCGCGGGCAGGCTCATCCTTGGCCCCAAACTACCCGAATAAGCCTGCTCACCACCACGCTCGTTGGCTGGTGTTGCTGCAAAACTGATTCACCATGTCAAACAGCTCTCAGCGTAGCGGCAGGCTATTGGCCGAAACGGGACAAGCCGGGCGGCGGACCCGCCGCTTGCCCATCTCCGCTGCGATCAAAACCCCGTCGCCACCACTTATCTGACCCTCAGCGCGCTACCTTACAGTCACGCCAATACAAAGATTAGCAATCAAGATGAAAAAGATCAGCGCGATCCGATCATTGTCCTCATTCCAACACTTCTGCCCGTGTAAAATTCATGAACTTGCCGTTGGAGACGCGGCGTGCGCGGCGGCGCTCAACCACACCCAGATGGGGCATGCCATCGCCTTCAGCGGACACAAGTGATGGATGCCCCAGCAATGCCTGAATTGCAGCAAGTGACGCTGGCCTGTCCCAAATGGGCCAGGTGATGGTCAGAGCGCCATCTGACGCGAACTCGGCCCCTATGGTCAAAAAGCGTATGCCGCGACGACGATTGACAGCCGCGCCCTTCAGGATAGCCAATCCCAAGCTGGCTAGCCGATTTGCTCCATGAACAGTCCGCCCTGCATCACTGGACGGATTCTTAAAACGCAGCGCATAGCGGCGGTCCTCAGCCGGGTCCCAGCGAAATCCATCAGTCTCATCAGTGCGTGCCCAGGGCGTGAACAGCGCCGCGGCCAAATAAGATGGCGCATTGAGGTCAGGCAGCGGTCGACGCTTTGCCATGGTCCTTGGCAGCACACCACGCGGAACCTCCGTCAGACGATTCAGGAAATGCTGATGTCCCTGGCCAAACATGGCACAAAGCGGGGCCGCAAAAATACGTCCGTCTTCCTTCAGCGCAGCATCGCTGAACAGGCTACCCAACAGGGCTGAACGCCCACCTAGATTGGGTTGCTGTGCAGCCTCCAGCATGGATCGCGCTCGTTCTCGGTCGAAGTTGAGATCCTTCTCGCCATCAAAATCATGGTCGTGTGCCAGGGTCGTGCAGCCTTCGGCAGCGGCCTCGACGACTTCGTCCTGAGTGCATGTTTTGCGCAGCGTGAGTACGGGACGAAAGGGTTGTCCTTCCCAATGGGCACGTGGGCGCCAATCTGCGGCTTCAAGAGCGCGCAGTAACCCCAACAACGCCATGAAGGCCAGGAGGTTGTCAGGTTCCAGCCCTTCCAGCCGATGTGAGGTCGCCGCCGTCATGCGCTTTCCCCCTCTGATGCACGGTGGTCCGCCAAGCGCAGCACAGCTTCAAATCGCGCCAACTCCCAAGGGCCGTACCGCGCTTTCAAGCATTCAAAAATCTGCGGCCAATCCTGATCGTGGAATTGAAAATCGAGACGTTGCGGGCCCGGTGACTCTGGGGATTCTCGTGGGTCATCGTGTGGAAAGAATGGGCGCCCATACCCGTGATGCACACCAATCAACCAAAGCACCAGTTCAGGGTCATGCGCTTGCGCAAAAACGGGATCAGCCAAAGCCCTCGTTACGGATTGCGCCTCATGGCGCCAGCGTTCCGGCAACCCGGCGCGCCGCCTTGCTTGCACTGCATCAGCGCGCGTCAATTCCAGGTTCGATTTAGCCAAGGGCTCACTCTCGTTCAGAATTGCCAGCAGGCGATCGCCACCCGCCAGCAATATCTGAAATCGCGGATCATTCTTACCTGCATCATGCAGCAAAGCGGCAAGGCGAATGTCAGAAGAGATATGGCCAGGTAGCCCGGCAGCTTGAGCAAAAGCTTCGGCCTTTTCTGCGACCTGTGCGCTATGATCAGTCAAAGTGACAGGCCGAACATCGGCCAAGCCTAAGACATCCTCCTCAGTTGCCGGGAGGTGGGCATCACGCTTTGGTCCAAGCAGCACGGCTCCTGGGTAGAATGCGGGGCGAAGTAACCGCCAGCCTTTAGCTTCAGGAATAAGTCCAACTTTGGCCATGGCGGCCAGAACTTCGCCATTATCTAGACCTGCCTCAGGCGCCAGTAATCGCGAAACGCTGGCCCATCTGGCATCAACCGGATGAAACCGGCGTGTGGCGCGCTGGTTTTCACCACGTTGGTCGCCAAGATCGGTCACGATGGCCTTGGATGCCGGATTCCAGCCAAAGCCATCACAACCCCCATAGCTTGCGGGCACAATGACCACATCGCCCGGCCGCATTTGTGCTGCCGTGATTACTCCAGTGGACGGAGAATCCGCGCCCGCCCAACGCAAAACTCGGCGATTAGCGCGTTCGTCATCACTGGCGGCTGGAGCCCCCTCCAAGTCGGCCGTTTCGCCTGCGATTTTGGGATTGCCGCCCAACCATGCGCGTGCGGCCCAGAGCGGCACTGATAGGGTCTCTCCAACATGGGGCGGCACCAAAGCAATCCAGTCAACAGCCTTGTCGAGAGTCGCTTCAGTCAGATCAGCGCGCCAAACGAGCGAGACGTCCGCTGGGCCTGCCTTTGGGCCATGCAGGAATACTTCAATTGCCGGATCGACCGCCGGAATGGGCGAGGTCCATGAAAGCAGGCCAACATCCGTGGTGCGTAGAATTGGCGCTTGCGGCGTCTCGCACGAAAGAGACGACGCTTTTCCCGGTTCAAGCGTCAGCAAACGATCCATGGAGGCTATGCCAAAGTCGAGGCTTGCTTCACCTTTCTTGGGCGCCTTGTCTGCCCGCGAAAGCAGCCAGTCCCACGTCTTCTTGGCGCGATCACCATAAACTGGATCACTCACTCTGGCAGCAACTTCGTCTTTGGTTGCGATAATTGCAGCTTCAGTGTCAGTGGCACGTCCAGCGCGATTAAGGCGACCAAAGCGCTGGCGCAGTGAATCGAGCGGCGCGATCTGCGTTATCAAAGCGTCGAAGTCGAAATCTGCGCCAGCTTCGATGGTTTGGGTCGCTACGATGATCAAAGAACGCACGCCGCGCTCAGCACCAGTCATCAAAGCCTGGCCATGCCTTGCAAGTAAGGCATCTCGATCAATGCCACGCGTTCGGCCAGTCAGCAGAATTACATCGCTTTCGTCTTGCGATAATCCATCGAATATCGCACGTGCAAGCGCCACGCGGTTTACCACGATTGCAATGATCCGCACCTGAGAGGGCCGAAGCATTGTTCGGGCGGCTTTGATGAACTCCGCCGCATGCTCCGGTGATCCGCTCTGGACGGTCAAGCTGCGCAGTATTGCCCGCTTCGGAGCTTCCAAGCGCGCCTTCAGAATCGGATGATCGCGGTCGGCGTCATCGATCGAAAAACGCGGCCCCTCAGTGTTCTGGGTGGCAGAGAGGCTCACGAATCCCCAGGGACCCGGTCCGATCTCGCACCAGGGCGGGGCACGATAACCCGAAATGCGCTGGAGGGTTTGCGCGAAAGGTGCTGCCAGATGCGCCTCGTCCAACAGCAGAAGGCAATCGGTGCCCAGAAGACCCGCATGAACAGGCTTCATGCTGTCTGAGATACCATAGCCACGGAAGAGAAGGCGCGACCCCACTTGATCTACCGTTGAACAAAGAATGGTTGGTTGGCCGGGGGTGCGTGCCCAGTCTCCTTCCCTGGGTAGGCCGCCGCGCATGCGCGCGACTGTAAGCGGCGATGAACGTGGTCCCGCCAAATGCCGGAGCCGGGCAGCCATCCTTTCCAAGGGGCCATCACCTCTGGCTTCGGAAAGAGCCCTGCTGATAGCCTCAGCACGAGCAGCAGCCGCGTCCACTATTATTCGGCGGTCAACGATAAAGGCGATGCGGATAGGCGCTTGTCTCTTTGGACCATGATCCGCTTGCAGGGCCAGATGAAATAGAGCGGCGTCGATAGCGGCGGTCTTTCCGGCACCCGTAGGAAGGTCCAATGCCTGGGGCCATCCATCTCCCGCAGCCAAACGCTCGACCAGGCGGCTTTGCCAAGGGAATGGTGGCACACCGTGGATGGCGGTGAAGATGGCCGCAAAATCGCTTATGCTTAGGGGTGGTAGAATCATTTCTCGCCTGATGGGTCGAGAGGCAAGCAAAGTCCTAATCCGGCAAATCGGCCCGCACCCAGTATCACTGGGCCGATGACTGGCTCAGCAAATTGCAATACGGCGTGAGTCAACCGTCTTCCCTTCAAAGGGGAAGGTAAACGCCAATCGGCCCATTCCGGCGCACCACCGCTACGCCAGGCCGAGGGTGCGCCCCGAATGGCAGTATGCTTTCCTGGCACCACGCGTGTAGGCTTTGGCAGTCCAATTCTCTCGCAAGCCGCTGCAATGGTCGACTCGATGTCGCCATCTGCCTTCGGGTGTCTATCGAGAGCGATGGGAGTTACGGTTGCCCAGACATTCGCCGCGCGAACATATCGGTCAGGCTGCAAAGATTTCGTATCAGGCAGGGCCTCGCGGCGAAGCTTCCATTCCTTTCCGCCTGGTAGTCGAAGGCTGATTTCCAAGCCTCCTAGGCCACGCGTATTGAGGCGGGCGAATGCGCGGTAGAGGGCTTCCTCCTCCGTCCCGGTAGAGCCTTCAAGCGAACGGGGTAGTGCCAGCGCGAACCCCATCACCCTTCCATGCGACCACTCCCAACCTACATCTAGCAAGGGAATAGCTGTCAGGTGTGGAGAGGTAAGCGGGGTGCCGTCTGGTTGATGGCCGGAGACCCAAGAGGGTGCACTATCTGGACTAAAGCCAGCCTGCACGGCCTTGATGAGAGTCTTACCTACGATTGCTGCCGCTCGTGCGTCTGGACGCCACCCTCCCGCGTGGGTGAAGACGATCCATTCCTCGCCGAAAACGCTGGTTGGTGGGCCTGGAATGATAGGCTGCACGGAAGGAACGCTTGCACCTGGGGCTGGGCGCTGTCCAAGCTCAAAGTTACGAACCAGCTCGGCAAGGCGCCCAGGATAAACCGATCGCCGGGAGATAACCGCATCGCTTGAAGCCGCCATGCGACGCACTGTGCAGCGAACAAGAGAGGTTGAATGCCCGAGATAAGACGTGTCACGAGCCAAGCGGTCCAACGCGGCCGCTACGATATCATTGGGGGCAGCCGGCCAAGTCCACCGAACTACCGGATCTAGCGGAATACAAGCCGGGAATTGTCGTTCCTGCCTCTTGCGGCGATCTGGCATGACCTTGATGGAAGTGGGCGCGTCATCGTTTGGCGGAACGAACACCTTCGCGATTCTTCTAGATGAAGCGTGAGAAGCTTCGATCACTGGTGGCGCTGCGCGCTCCAGCCACTCAAGGGCCGCACGCTCGTCGGCATGCTCTCCACGTGCAGACCAAGTGGCAACTAGAGCCGAAAATAGCCGGTCTGGCTGCGGTGGCCAGTCAGCCGCGTTACCAAACTCATTTGCCGCACGAGCCACGCCCGTTAGATATTCAACCTCAACCGTCAGCATCGTCGTCCTCGGCTTCGTCAGCCAAAGCCCTATTCATGCTTTCTCGGACGATGTGAACCAGTCTGTCCTGTGGTAGCAGGCGGACAGGCTCTGATACCAAAGCGAAACCAGCGGCTCGAGCTGCTTCGAACGCCTCCGCATAAAGAGCGACTGCCTCGTCGCGGCTAAGTTCAAGGGTTTTGGTAGAGCCATCAAAATCCACGATTTCGAGCGGTGCCGGACCGTCGCATACGAGATCGCAACGAGACCTTAACGCATAACCTTGAGCATCTTGTTCAATTAACGCTAACAGCCCAAGTGCCGCGATCAATGCTCTGGCAGCATCATCCCGTGCCGCTGAACCACCAAAACGCAAGCGGCGCAGGCCAGCAAGTGTGATTACAGCGGTCTGTTCAGCATAGGAGCATGTAATGCCTAGCGGCGTCACTGAAGGGACAATGTTTCCATGATTGATTTCGGAGGGACGTACAGGCGTTGCGCCGTTGCCGGCAGCTTCCTTAGTAATATCCCAGCCGGCATCACCCTTAAAAACTTCCACACTTCTAAGAATACCAAGTGGATCAATCCGGCTTCCCGTTCGACGGCCTGCTGTCCGCACATCGATTTCCCCAGTGCGCCTATCCGGCGCCAGCTCTTCGACAGGAACGTCAACGCCAATAATCTCGGATACAATGGCGCGGGCAAATCGTGCTCCAACTCCGCCACCCCCGCTGGTCGAGTTCCATGCCCCAAAAAGGAGGGCGCTGGGGGATACTTCTAAGATGGCACTGGCATCTCGCGGAGTAGCTCGGCGTAAAGAATCGCCAAGGTCAGTCTTAGACAGCGCTGTGCCATTCAGCATACTGTCGCGGAGTATAGCATCAAAAATACGATGTGGTGCCTCCAACGAGCTAATAGTGCCGATGCTATTGAGCCCGCTCGGGGCAAAGTCTACCACCAAGCGTGGTAAAGTAATCCTGTTTTCCTCCGCCGCACGAAGCAGGGCTTCCTCAAGGCGATTCGCCTGCGATTGGACGCTATCGATAAGTACGCACCATACGTCGCGCCCCTCGATGCGCCTGCGCTCAAAAACGTGCCTCGGTGGACTGCCCTTAGACTCACCTGGATATGTTGGTGGAAAAAGCTTGTCTGATACGCCCCCGGCAGGTTGTAAGCGCCGCTTCCGCCTGAATGCGGATGACCCACGAACCAGATTTACAAGATCGCCGTATGCCATGCCCACTGTCGTACACTCCCAACGCTGTCACTTCAGGTTAGGGAATGTGGCGCATCTAGAGCAAGACATTTCGTCGCTGCAGCGGGGCAAACCGACAAAAGGGGCTTACCCTGAACGCTCGGCGATAGAGGTGGCGAAAAAATTCATGATAATAGCGAAGATGGCGCGTTTATTGATGATCTTTGTCCAATCTCCACGTCGATGCCGCTTGGTTTATTGGTTTTTAAATCAGATTCCCTGGCTCGCCAGCATTGCCCCGACTGACTTTTTCCCCCTTTGCTTCCCCCACCCCACCGGCACCCCTCCAGCAGCCGCGGGAGCGTCACAGCCCAGGGCTGGCGACAATTTAGCATCGCCCCTACCAAGCCCGGTACGAGTAGCGTGAGCCGGAGTAGGCGACCCAGGTGGCCATACCCGATTTGCTCCGCCGTGCTCCTCTCGGTGAGTGAAGTGTAGCGCCCTTGATCGAGCATGCGCGGTTATCAGAATACCAGCCGGATCGCCCTTACCAGCCCTGCGGCGGCGCGGACATGAGTTCGGTTGGCGCCCCCCGAAAAGGGGCTGTCGCTAAGCCGGTCGGGTAGTCCTCGTCCCGCCTATTCTTCGGGCCGCTCCGCTACGGCGTCTACTTCAGCCCTGAGAGCGCGCAGCTTTGCCGCGAGACTCGGGCGTCCCACGGCTCTGGCGCCCTCAACGACAGCGTCGAGCAGGTTCGTCTTTGACATAAGGTCATTGACGGCATTCAACAGTGGCTTATTTCCCAAGTGCTCTGCGATCGTCCCTGCGAGATAATCATCGTAGTGCTCACCGAGGGCGCGATCGCGCCCGATATAGAAGAGCACCTTCAGGTCCGAAAGTTCCTCCACGTTAAGCAGCTGGAGAACGGCCTTATCAAGCTCGTGGGTTTGCTGGGTGTGCGCCTGGAATTTGTCCCAGTCGCGGCGGAAGTAGTCTGTGCCGAGGTTATCGAAGTCGCACGCTTGCTTGGCGTGCGCCTTGACCCAGCCCTCTAGGACGCCCACCGCTTTCTCGTCGCTTAGGTGTTTTAGGTCTGTCTCCAGCCCGACCCGAGAGGCGAGCGGACGCGATTTGCGGATAGCGTCAATCGCTGCCGAGAGCTTGCGCGAGCTCAACCCAAAAATCTTCCGAATAGACGCTTTCTTTTCGTTGAAATTGGGGTCACGCCACGTCGCATGATTACCGAGTATGCTAGCAATCTTCTCAAGGTCGGCGCGGGAGCACTCCTTGGTGTGACTGCCTGTCGTGCGCTCCTCCTCCATTTCGTGCACCCGTTCCTTCAGCTGGTGGAGGATTCCGCTCATCTGTTCTATGCTCTGGCGGATCAGCGGTAGATTGACCACTGCAATGCCGCTGAGGCTTTTTTGTCCTTCGCGATTAAGCGCGTATCGAAGCTCTTGGCCATCCTCGTCGATGGCAGCTAAGCTTTTGACGAATGGCTCCAGCGCTACGATAAGCTTTTTAAGACGCGTGTCGCCGATGCCGGCGTCGTGCAGGTGCCGCCAATGTGAGAGGATGTCGTGGTTGACAGGGTGGAGATTGGCGACCGCTTTCATATCGTGTAGCCGGTCGATCGCAAACTTGAGGGCTAACTCTAGCCCATGGCGGCAGTTGTACAAGATGGGCATCGCGAGCGTGTCTCGGCTAGCGACCATTCGCTTTTCGATGACAGCTGTAACCAGCTCCAGTGCCGCCTCGATGTAGCCATCGACGTAGTTCTCGGCGCTCCCCTGAATTCCGACGCACGCATTCCACTGTCCGTCGTTTACTACACAGAAGAAGGGGTCTGCGGCTGCTTCCGCGCTGGTTTGCTCAGTCATTCACTATAGTTGGTAGCGCGTCTACTCACTTCAATGTTCTGCATGATCGAGGTGGACAGCGTCACTGGCGTGCTCCTCTTCGAGTGGTGGACTGATAGCCGAACATTGCGCGCTGCTCCCCCCACCCCACCGGCACCCCCTCTAGCAGCCGCGGCAGAGTCACCCCCTCCGGCTGCCGCCCGTTCAGGATCGCCTCGACCAAGTCTGGCGCCAGCAGTGTCAGCCGCAGCAAGGTGCCCAGGTACCCCCGCTCGATCTTCTCCGCGGCCGCCATTTCGCTGATGCTGGCGTAGCGCCCCTCGTCGAGCAGCTTCTGGTAGCGGAACGCGCGTGCCAAAGCCTTCACCAGCGCCGGGTCGGCCTTGGTCGCAATGCGTCCGCCCTCGGCGCCAAACCCCAGCGATACCATGGTCTTGCGCCCAGGGCGGCGGCGGATGGTCAGCGGCACGCGGACAGTGACGTGCGACACCGGCATGGTCATGCCGCCCGCCCTCCCCGTCCAAGGTCGCGCGCCAGGCTGCCCAGCCCCTCCACCCGCAGCCGAATGTCGGCGCCGGTCGGGCCAACCACCACGCGGTCCACAAGGGCGTGGATGATGCGCTGCTGCTCGGTTGGGAAAAGCTCCTCCCAGAGCGGATCAAGCCGCGCCAGGGCGTCGCGCGCATCTTCTTCGGAAAGGTCGGGTGCCTCCTGCCGCGCAGCCAACCAGCCGCCCGCCACGATTTCCGGCTGGCGCAATAACGCGCGCACCTGGCCAATCACGGCGCCCTCGATTTGCGCTGCGGAAATGCGGCGCAGAATGTCATCGCCACCGGTCTCTTCGTGCTTCAAAACGCGCTGCGCAACGTAGTAGCGATACATCCGGCCCTTCTTGCGGGAATGCGTCGGCGATAGCGCCCGGCCAATCTGAGCGGCCTTTCGGCGCGTGCAACGCTTCTGCTTCGCGACCATCGCCTTGAGCGGGATCATCCCTTCATCACGGCATACGAACAGTTGATGTTCTCGCGGCGGGCTACACGGCTTGTGCGATCGTGCAATTTACACGCCAAGATCATGCAGATCCCAAAGCCGACTGTGGGTGATGATTTCGAATGGGTCACCGTCACTGGAAATGATGCAGCCCCATTCAGTGGTCTGGTCTATTCGATGGATGTCGAAAAGGATCCCGCTTTGCCCGATCGACTTCCCCCTGATGGGCAATCGATCACCGCCCGCCGCGCCATCACAGCACCCGCCACCGTGGACCGTGCCGCCCGCACGGTGGAAGTCGTCTGGTCCACCGGCGCGCGGGCACGCAACTATGTCCCTTCGCTTGGTGGCATTACCGAAGAATTGGACATGTCGCCCAATGCGGTGCGCATGGCGCAGCTCGGCTCCGGCAACCATTCCGCATCGCGGCGGGAAGCCGTATCACAAGTGGCATTTCTGGCATGGATGGTTCCACGCTTGGTGCGGCCGGGGGTGATCAGCGCATCGGCACGCATGGCCATGCAGCGTCGCAAGGCGCACATAGCCACAGCCTGAATGATCCGGGCCATGTGCATGCGGTGCGCACAGGCGGTGACAGCAGCTATGGCGGCGGGGTGAATGGCGGCGTTGACCTGCTGAGCCCATTTATCTTTCGCGGCGAAAATACTCAGGCCGCCACGACCGGCATCACCATCGCCAATGCCACACCGCCGATCACGGTGACACTGTTCCGATTTATGTGAACAGCATCGCTGGCATTTTACGCCGCATGCTGGAAAGCCTGGGCCTCGCTTATGACGCAGCCGATTTCGATGCCACCGCCTGGGCTTTTGCCGAGGCCGATCTGCCGGGCATTGTCGGCTTTCACCAGGGTGCGACCGCGACCACCACGCTCGCGGCCGCCGAGGAAATCCTGGCCGGGTCGGGGGCGATGCTCGCTGCCGGGCGCGGCGGAAAGCTGCGCCTGGCTGATCCCTTGGCAACCGACGCGCCGCAATTCGATCTGCCCGCGGCCTGCGTGCTGGCCTGCGAGCCCTTGCCACTGCCAGCAAGCCTGCGGCCCATCCCGCGCGCCATTGCTGTACGTTGGGGGCGCAACCATGCGCCGCTGTCCAACATGGCCGGCAGTGTCGCGGCGGCGGACAGGCAGCGCTTGTCGCAGGAAGGCAGCTTTGCCCGGGCGGAGAGCAGTCTGATCACGTCGCGCGTGGCGCAGCAGCGAGAAATCTCTTTCCCCGCTGCTTACTGGACCGAGGCCGAGGCCCTGGCGCGTGCCGAGAAATGGCGCGCCGTCCTGGAAGCCGGGCCGCGCATGGTGCGGGTGCTGACGGATCGGTTCTTGGGGCAGATCGAGATCGGGCAGATCGGGCGCGTGACCTATCCAGCCTTTGGGTTTGATGAGGGGTTTGTCGGGGTCGTCGTCGGCTGGCGAGAAAGCCTGACGGCGCGTCGCGTCGAAATCACACTCTGGGGGGCGGGTTGATGCCAGGGGCGTTCTTGCAGCAGGACCGGGTGGCGACGGGCAGCGTGGCCTCGGCGCAAGCCACCATCGCCACCATGCCGATCACGAACCTGCAGGACCCGCAGCCGCGCCGGCGGGCGCGGTTGATGGGCAGCAGCGCGACCATCACCGCTGATCTCGGGGCGGAGGTACCGATTGATTGCGTGGCGCTGATTTCCACCACGCTTGGCGCGGGCGCCGTGGTGCAGGCGCGGCTTTCGAATGTCGCGAATTTCAGCGTGACCTTGGCTGACACCGGGCTGCTGAATGCCGAGGCGCAGGATGAGAGCCAGGGGAATGTCGCGCTGGTGCTCCCCACACCAGTGACCGCGCGGTATCTCCGCATTGATCTCACCGATGGCGCAGCGCCCTACATGGACATTGGCCTGCTTGTTGCTGGACAGCTTTGGCGGCTGCAGCGCGGCACCGCTTATGGCATTCGCGAAGGCCGCGTGATGCTCGACCGGCGCGACCGCAATCCCTACACCGGGGCAGAATTCGCCGTCCCGGCGATCGTGAACCCCCGCATGGCGGCCTTTACGCTCCCAGCGCTTTCCACCGCCGAGGCGCGCAACCAGCATCGCGACATGCTCCGCCGCCTTGGCGCGGCGCGGGATACCCTTTGGATTGCGGAACTTACCGACAGCATGGCCGAGCGGAACCGCCGCGCCATTTGGGGGGCGATGAACGCACCAGGGGAGGACGCTGCCATCAGCCGGGACAGCCTGCCGCTGGCGTCGCGGGGGTTCCGGGTGGTGGAGAGGGTGTGAGGGAGCTGGCCAAGACGTCAGGACTGAGCGCACCGGCTCATCTTTGCTCTCCTTGGAGTTACGATGAGCAAGAAATCCTCCGTTACTCAAATCGACTGTTGCGTCTCATAGGTGCCGTCGCCGGATACCTATGATCTATCTTGCTAAGTGGGGGTAGCCTCTTCCTCCTGAATGGCTGCGTCTAGCGCTTGGATAAGCTTCTGTACCTCAGCAATATCCTGAGCGCGGCCGATGAACATGACGGGATAGGTGATTGCGTCCTGAGCGAGATAACGACGCTTATCGATCATCATCTGACGAAGCTTTTTCAGATTGCCAATCGGATCGTTTGTCACCGAAGGATCACCGAAGTCGTCAACCGGTCGCGCATATGCAGACGTATCCGACAAGGTATCGTATTTCTCAGGCGGCGGAGGGGCTTTAAACATCTAAATCTCCTGGAGTGTTCGAGTGAACCAAACTTGTCAGACCGTTACGGACGCCTCTTCGCGAGCCTTACGGGGAATGTCCGCTTCAAGGATCGGCCTGAGAGCCGGATCGGCGAAGAAGACCTCATTATTCGGATCGAGGCGCCCCTCTGTAATGCCTTCTGCGAATTTTTGCGTGAAATCGACGAGAGGACGAATCCCACTTTCCCATCGCGATAGCACGCTGTCGAGCGGACCAGTATCGAAGTTCGCGCTGCCGAGCGCATAAGCCGTCATCATTGAAGTGCAGGCCCCTTGACCAAGTGCCGGGGTCATACCATGCGCCGCGTCACCGACCAGAGCGCAGCGACCAAAGTGCCACGATGGTGGCGAGATAGAATGGTAAGCATCGTAATGACCGCGCGTTCCAACGCGCGCGAAGAAGCCGCCAAGCGTGGGGAACGACTCCTCCCAAAGAGATGGATTGATCGGTACCGCATGGGCGAGCGTATCTGACCGAAGCGAGACGAGTATCATGTAGGATACCGTGGCCGAGCACGGCAGAATGCCAACACGCCGACCGTTGGGATGATTGAACTCGCGGGCCATGTAGAGGTTGCCGTCAGGAAAATCACTCGCATTCGTTGGGATCAGCATGCGGATGGCCCCCTTCCGATGCTTGCCGAGGGTTAGCTCGCCTGCGACGGACCGTCGCACATAGGAGTGGATCCCATCGGCTCCAATTACGAGGTCGGCCTCAAGCCGTTCGCCACCATCAAGCAGTAAGGCGCCCTGTGGATCGGCGCCGACAACTCGGGAAGCGAGAGAAATCTTTGCACCGGCCCCAATAGCTGCGCGTGAGAGAAGATCCACAATCTCTTGTCGCTGGAACATGACAATACGGCCGCCAGTGGCTTCTTTGGGATCGTATTCCACTACCGTCTCGCCTGTATTACGGCAAATAACAAAGCGATCCAGTTGATGGCCGTGCGCGACAACGTTGGGCGCGAGATCAAGCGCCTCAAGGACACGAATACCGTTCTCGAAGATTGTGATACCGTTGCCACTCGCGCGGAGTTCAGGGCTGCGCTCATGTACTCTTACCGACCATCCTCGGCGGGCGAGAAGCACTGCGACGGTCAGGCCGGCAATGCCAGCCCCGGAGATTTCTGCAACGGGCATTAGCTGTTCCTCGATTGTGCGCCAGACCAAATGTCAACGAGAGGTCCGGTGGGTCCGTAGAGTGGATCGGTTGCGGGGACTGGTACGCGTTGTGCACGATCCACCATTCGAGCGTATTCGTCCGGGTAGCCGAGGCGGAAATCGTGGATGGCGTAACCAGCCGGAAAGGCACCAGTCAGACGAAGGTCATCAGTGATCGACTCCCCAAAGTGGCCTACGCCTGCCGGAATAACGAGGACGTCTCCTGCCGTTACTGTGGCTCTAATTCCATCGTGTCCACCGAACAGCCCGACCATCATCCCGCGTGTCACAGCGATTAGCTCATGAGCGTCACTATGAAAATGGTGACGCGGATACATGCCAAACGAGCTGTGCCATTCTGGTGGCCAGGCGTTGCGGCGCATTTGCTCTTCGACCTCGGCTGGACTGACCTTGATTGCATCGCGATAGATGAGGAGTGGTAAGCGCGAATTGGGCATTCGCCCATTGCCTTTGAGGTGGTAAGTCTCGACCGTCACGGCGTTACTCCTTTGGGTTTCGAGGGTTTGGTCTCGAACGGCGGCGGCCGTCAAACCAACACTCGGACGATGATACCTTCGAGAAAGATATCGATTCCATCGGCAAAGACCTGCTCCATCGTCCGTCCATAGTCTGAGGTTTGGCCGGTAACCGCGAGATAGGCGTTGCCCATCCACTGGGCCCAGAGCGAAAGCGTCGCTGCACGGGCATCGACGGGTCTTGCTTCACCTCGTTCGATACCAAGCTTGATCGCCTGCTCGATGGAGAGGATGCCATCCGCCAAACGTGCTTCAATAATTGCCGAAGCCTCCTCAGGAAGGGGTTCCCGGCGACCAGGGAAGAAATAGAACGAGAGTGTCGCAAAATACTCTGGATGGTTCCGGAAAAAATTCATGTAGGAAGTGGCCATTCGGAACAAATTGTTACGCACAGTATCGGTCCTGACGAGCGACTCTGTTAGGCCAGAAATCAGTGTATTCATGTCGCGCAGTAGGACGCCTGTATACACATCCTGCTTACTCTTGAAGTACAGGTAGATCGTAGCTCTTGAGACCCCCGCAGTTTCGGCGATCTCATCTATTGTGACTGTCCCGAAATCTCGGTCGAGAAACACTGTCTTTGCCGCATCGAGAATTTCCGAGCGCCTGCGCTCGGTTCTCATCGAACGACGACGCTCTTTCGCGTCCTGTCGCATGGGTTCAGAGTCCGAGATAAGCACGGCGCAAACCATCATCGTTGAGAAGTTCACGGCCATGCCCTTGCATGACGCAGCGACCGCTTTCAAGAACATAGGCATAGTCCGCACATTCGAGGACATGGACAACCTGCTGCTCAACGATGAGCACGGGGATGCCGTTGTCTCGAATGCTCCGCACCAGGCCAAAGATCTCTTCAACCAGCATTGGGGCAAGGCCAAGGGTGGGTTCGTCCAGCATCAGCAAACGGGGGCAGGACATTAGACCGCGGCCAATCGCCACCATCTGCTGTTCGCCACCAGAAAGCGTCACTGCGAGCTGCTGTCGGCGCTCAGCAAGTTTGGGCAAGAGCGAAAAGACGTAATCGAGTTGCTCAGCGCGTCTGTGGCGTGCGGCAGCGCCAAAGGAACCAAGCTCCAGATTCTCCAAGACCGTCATAAATGGAAATAGTCGGCGCCCTTCTGGCACATGGATAAGGCCACGTCCGACGATCTCGTGAGCGGGCAGTGTAGTCAGATCGGCACCATCCATTGAAATACGGCCGGCCCGCCCCTTTACAAGTCCAGAAATCGCAGCGAGCGTCGTAGACTTGCCCGCGCCGTTGCTACCCACTAGGCCGATGATCTGTCCTGACATGACAGAGAAGGATAGCTTCTCGAGAGCCAGAACATCGCCGTAGTGAACAGTGAGTTCCGTGACGTTCAGCATGCTTCCGCTCCAGCAACAGCGAAGTTTGGGCCGAGATAGGCGGTCAAAACTATAGGATTGCGAGAAACTTCGTGCGGTGTCCCCGTGGCAATCGGTTGGCCGTTCTGCAGGACAAGGATGTGGTCGGAGAGTTGCATGACCGCACTCATGTGATGTTCAATTACAACGACGGTCAGACCCCGGTCTCGTAAACCCTGGATGAACGCAATCATGCGTTTCACTTCAGCCGGGATAAGGCCACCCATCACTTCGTCGAGCAACAACACCTTTGGGCGCGTTGCCAAAGCCTTTGCCATTTCCAGGCGCTTGCGGTCGCCTATAGACAGAATACCCGCCGGCATATCGACAAGGGAAAGCATATCCAGGTCGGAGAGAATCTGATGGGCTGCGATCTTTGCCGCCTTGACCGACTCCGAGCGCAGCATGGCGCCCATAACAACGTTATCGAGAACGCTGAGTCCTTTGAACGGTTGCACAATTTGGAAAGTTCGAACCAGACCCGCCTCGCAACAGGCTTCTGGAGAGAGGCCGGCTAGCGGAGCGCCGTCCAGACTTACTGTTCCTTCGTCGGGCTTCAGGAAGCCCGTGAGCACGTTGAAGACGGTCGTCTTACCGGCACCGTTGGGGCCGATGATCGATAAGATCTCACCTGGCCGTGCCTCGAAACCCACATCTTTAACAGCGGTTAGTCCGCCGAAGCGCTTGATCAGCCCACTCGCAGTTAGCGTTGCCATGCGAACCTCCTCACTAAGAGGCGGCCCAGTGCCGGCCCGAGACCGGCAGGAGCGGACAGCAGGACTAAAATGACAATGGCTGAATAGGCGATCTGTGTCAGACCAGAGACTTGGTTGCCGAGATAGGCCTGCATGGCGAAGGAGACCGCGGTGACGAGCATCGCGCCGATGATGGGACCATATGCCGTACCGAGGCCCCCGACGATCGCCATCAACGCAAGATTAAGCGACAGATTCAGGCTCATCACACTATCCGGATCGATGTACAGAAAGTATTGCGCATGCAGCGTGCCACAAAGGCTGATCATACCAGCTGACAACGCGAAGACCCCTATGCGAACTGGGAGTGTTCGGATGCCAAGGGCACGGGCTGCGTCGTCATTCTCCCGAAAGGCCACAAGTGAGTAGCCGGTCTTGCTCGCCTCAAGTATGCGGGTAAACACATAATAAACAATGACCAAACCAAGCGCGACATAGGCATAGGCCAGCTTGTCAGCAAAGACGAGGTTTGAGATGCTCGGTTGGAGTGGGATCGCCAGTCCGGATGAGCCGCCAGTAACGTCCCGCAGATTGACGGCCGTGATGTGCACGACTGCGCCAAAGGCGAGCGTCGACATGACGAAAAAAGACCCCTTAAGGCGCATCGTTACCGCACCCAACAGAGCAGCCGATAGTGCACTAATCGCCGCCCCAAGCCACATCCCAATGAGCGGGCTTATGCCGGCCTTGAGAAACAATAAGGTCGACGTATAAGCACCGATGCCAAAGAAGGCGGAGTGACCCAGAGAAAGCTGTCCCGCGTAGCCACCGCTGAGGTTCCAGGCAAGCGATGACGCTGCGCCGATGAACGCGAGCGTCACCATTCCTAGGGTAAACGGCTCTCGGAAAACTAAGGGCAACAGCGCCAACAACGCGAAGCCGAGCGCGGGTCGTAAGTAGACCGCGAAATGGGGAGCGAGATGGGAGATCATTAGGTTACATCCATGACTTCGGCGCCCTTGCGGCCAAAGAAACCGACAGGCCGAAAGGCAAGAATGAGCATAAAGAAAACAAAGTAGACAAACTGCTTCATTTCCCCGCCAAGCAAGTAGCCGGAAAAAGATTCGACCACACCGATTAGAAGGCCGGCCAAAACGGCTCCCCCAATACTACCCATGCCTCCTAGAACAACGATGACAAAAGCTACAAGTATCATGTCAGCACCGGTGTAAGGATTCACGGGAAACAACGGCGAGAGCAGCACGCCAGCCGCGCCAACGAGGGCGCAGCCTAAAGCAAATGTAATGGCATAAACGCGGTCGACATTGATCCCAACGAGCCGCGCTGATCGACGATCTTGGGCGGTAGCGCGAATCGCGCTGCCCATATACGTGTACTTTAGGAACAGCGTGACACCTACCGCGAGCGCGATGGCCGCGACGAATGCCGCTAATCTTAGCCATGTCAGATAGAGAGGGCCGATCTGAAAAGCGGAGGTCGCGTAGGAGGTGCGGATCGATCGGAAATCAGACGTGAAAAGAGCGAGCAATACATTCTGAAGAAAGACCGATAGCGCGAAGGTGACGAAAACTTGAACGAGGTGTGGCGCCTCGAGAGTTTGCCGGATCAACACCCTCTCAGTGATCAATCCAAACAAAAACATCATCGGCACGACTATAACGCTGGCCAGAAAAGGATCGAGACCTGCTATATGAAATAAGAAGTAGGTCATGAACATCGCAATGGTCAAGTATTCGCCATGTGCAAAATTCACAACCCGGAGGACACCGAAAACGAGGGTCAGACCGACGCTGATCAGTGCATAGACACCGCCGATCAAGAGTCCCGAAAGAGCCAGTTGTATAAAGATGTCCATCTATAAGTTACCTTTCCGCGAGGTTGCAGGCCGCAAGATGGCAGCCTGCAACGTGATGATCAGCGGACGTTCCACGCAGGCAGGGGCACCATGATTGGGTCCCTAAGCTTGCTTGCTTGCGGGTAAACCGGGACCATGCGTTGGTCCTGCCACTGTACAACACTGCCAAAAGCGCGTTGGTTCTGTCCCTTCTCGTCGAATTTCATGCCCCAACCATTGATGTAGCCACCCAGCGAGACATCTGCCCTCAGCGCGGCTTCGCGCAGCGCAGGAGCTGTGATGTCAGCAGCGTTCGCCACAACATCACGCAATAACGAGAGGCCGACGACAAAGCCGAGCGATTCCTGAACGGCCGGGATCGAATTGTACTTAGCCCTGTAACGCCGGGTGAATTCTTCAAGATCGTTTCGGGTCGCCGCAGACAGGGTTGCCGGATTAGCCTCAAGCGGGAATGATGATGAGAAGATGCCATTCACGTCCTTGCCGATGGCTTCGGCAAAAGAGATTGTAGAGTGACCTGCACTCGTACCAATGAAGGCTTTGGGTACATAGCCTATCTCTTTCATCTGTCTTTGCAGTAGAATAGCGTCGTTGATGAATTGGGTCGCGATAATGACGTCAGGCGACATGGAGCGGAGCTTAAGAACCAACGGCGATAAGTCGGTCGTCCTGGCCGAATAGAGCTCCCTTAACCCGATTTTGATCCCGAGCTGCTCCGCCTGCTCCATGACAGCCTTTGACACGTCGGTACCGAAGGCAGAGTCCTCAGCGAGTACCGCGACCTTTAGATTCCTCGGCTCTATTTTCAGAATCGGCGCCACCACCTCCGCTGCGTAGACTGGCGCAGGCTGACCGAGACCTGAGGCATTCAGGCCAACACGGAAGGCATGCCTGAAGCCGCGTTCGGAAAACCCATTGGCTACGGCCATTCCCTCCCAATAGAAACCACCATTCCGCTCGGCCTCCTGGCTGCCAACCATCCCAGCAGCACTCGTGGAACTTCCGACAAAAATTCTGATACCTTCTCGCGACATGAGCCTGTTGGTCTCGCTAATTGCACCCTGCGGACTGTGTCCATCACCTTTGAACACAGCGACCTTACGCCCCTTCACGCCACCGCGGTCGTTGATGAGGTCAACGGCTATGTCGACGCCCTGAAAATTCTGGTTACCGAAGACGGAATTAGCGCCGGTGAGAGGGAAGATTGCGCCAATCTTAATGATATCTTGAGCGATTGCGGAACGACTTCCGATGATGGCAGCTGGCAATCCAGCTAACAGTGCCGATGTGGCGCGACGGGTCACGCCCGATTTCAATAAAGACATGGACTTCTCCTCCGATGTGACGCGGCATTGATTGCCGTCTTCATGTCAAACGAACTGGTATGGACTCCACCACGTCAGACATAAGTCACTTTTATGGATTAAAATTAGACGCGTCAATCTTTTTCGTATAAAAATTCGATCGTAGAGATTTTCAAGCGTATTTTCCGGTGTTTAATCCATGTCACGCCTTAGAGATTCCATGTTGCTGTCGCTCTGCCTGATCGAACCGTAACACCATCCATGAGCCCTAATTGTTCGAACCTTCCGCGAAGGCGGCGCTCACGCAGTAATTCCCGAGGGCTTTAGCGGCGCACAAGAGCACAGAGACTTTCGCCTTTTCAGTCCCCTTTGCTGCTCCAGTCGCCAAATAGCCGAACCGGGTCGGCACCCCAGGCGACCACCTAAACCCCCTTGAAAACAAAGCTTTTTCTGGCGAGCCTGATGGTGCTCATGCGGAATGTTTTGGCGTTTTTTCTCCGGATCAGCGAATTCTCTCCAAAGCTTGAGGGTAGGCTGATTTTTCCAACAAGGTTTAACGCATTGATCTCTGTCCGGCGTCAGCACCTATGGGACCAAATTGGCGATTTGAGTTACGGAGGATTTCTGGCTCATCGTAACCCCAAGGAGAGTGAAGATGAGCCAGAAATCCTCCGCCCCACCCGCCCGTGTGCCAGCCGAAAAGCTGGTCCGCGATATTCGCCGCGCCACGCGCAAGCACCATTCTGCCGAGGACAAGATCCGCATCGTCCTGGAAGGGCTGCGCGGCGAGGAAAGCATCGCCGCCCTATGCCGTCGCGAAGCCATCGCCGAGAGCCTGTACTACGCCTGGTCGAAGGAATTCTTGGAAGCCGGTAAGCGCCGCCTGGCCGGTGAACACGGCCCGCGCGGCCACCAGCGACGAGGTCAAGACCTTGCGCCAGGAAGCCCACGCGCTGAAGGAGGTCGTGGCCGAGCAGACGCTCGAACTACGTCTGCTCAAAAAAAACATGATCGCGGATGGGGACGACCGCGCATGAGGTACTCCGCCGCCGAAAAGCTCGAAATCATCCAATTGGTCGAGCAATCCCACTTGCCCCAACGCCGCAGCCTCGCCAGCCTCGGCATCCCGCGTCAGACCTTCTATCGCTGGTATGACCGTTACCTCACCGGTGGGCCAGAGGCGCTGGCCGATAGGCCATCCCGGCCTGATCGCGTCTGGAACCGCATCCCCGATGCGGTGCAAGGGCGCATCATTGATCTGGCGTTGGAAGTGCCGGAACTCTCGCCGCGCGAATTGGCGGTGCGCTTTACCGACCAAGAAAGCTATTTTGTTTCAGAGGCTTCGGTCTATCGCCTCCTCAAATCCCGCGATCTGATCCCAAGCCCGGCTTTCATCCAGATCAAGGCCGCCGAGGAATTCCATACCAAGACTACCGCTCCCAATCAGCTATGGCAGACGGATTTCACCTATTTCAAGGTTATCGGCTGGGGGTGGTTTTATCTCTGCACCGTGCTGGATGATTTCTCCCGTTACGTCATTGCCTGGCGGCTTTGCAGCGGCATGACCGCGAGCGATATCAGCAAGACGCTGGAATTGGCGATGACTGCCTCAGGCTGCCGGGATATTCCACTGCGGCGGAGCCAGCGGCCAAAGCTGCTATCGGATAATGGGCCGGGCTTTATCTCGGATGAGCTTGCCCATTGGCTGTCAGCACAGGGCATCCAGCATGTCCGCGGCGCGCCTGCCCATCCCCAGACCCAGGGCAAGATCGAGCGCTGGCACCAGACCATGAAGAACCGCATCCTGTTGGAAAATCACTATCTGCCAGGCGCGCTTGAAGCCGAGATTGAGGCATTCGTCGAGCACTATAACCACCGGCGCTACCACGAGAGCCTGAACAACCTGACCCCGGCTGATGTCTATTTCGGCAGGGGGCAGACCATCCTGCTCGAGCGCCAGCGCATCAAGCGCAAAACCATCCAGCACCGCCGCTTGATGCATCAACAAAACGCAGCTTAACCTATCCCGCAGATGGGCCAGATACTCCGCTACATAGCAAGCCAAGTGGTCTCAAATGATTTGACGACGGACACGTTCAGATTCCGCGTTTGTGGCTTTGGTTTCTGGATAAATCTCACGCCAAAAACCAATACTTGTTAGGGAAGGAAGCTCCTCTCGATAAGCATGCCTTAATTTTCTCCTGCGAAGGGCCAAGAGGACCATAAGATATAGGAATTCACGGCACAGTCGACTGGCCGCCCGCACATTGAGTTCCGCAGTGTAACCTAAACCAGTGCGATCACTGACGTAGAAAATTCTTTTGTGGCGGAAAATGCTTTTAAGGTCTGGCCTCACAGATTTCGGAAGAATAAGAGGTTGGGTCTTGTGTAAAAAAGAAGGCAAGAGCATCCCATTGATTGTGACAAGCCGAACAAATCGACGCATGCGCGTTTCCCCGCCGCGGGGATGCTCGAAATCTCTATGTGAAAAAGTTACGCTTTCGGTTTTTTCCATGGAAATAAATTGAGCGAGGTTTGCTCGAACTGCCTTCATGTCTAGGTTTTTTCGCCAAAAAATAGGTCCCTCCAAGACATTTCGAATAGCATAATTGATTGCAGATGCGCTGCCATAATTGAATGAAAAAATAGCGGGAATAAAAAATCCCACACACAACCGCCAAAATTTTACAAGATCAGATCTAGATTGGAGCAGCAACAACACCATGGAAGACCGAAGAGCTAGATAGCGCGTGAAGGGGCCATCTTTTTCAGCAAAATCTTCGCCCCAAACAGCTACGCCGTTCAGTACAGTGATTTCGAAGGAGTTTGTGAGGCTGAATAGAATGTCATCCCCTCTTACAAAAAAGGGAAACGGAAAATGTTTTAATTTTTCGACAGAGAAAGCAAAATACCACCAAGCTCCATAATCTGGATGTTCTGGCCTTTGCTCCATAGTTAGCAAATCACTAACCTCGCGCATATTGAGGTTGTGATACAGAGGATAGATGTTTCCGACTAGAAACGCTCCCCCAGCCTCCCAAAGCTGCCATGGCTTTTCCTCACGAAGTTGACCGCCCGCAATTGCTAAATTATTATATTTTGCAAATGCAAGTAATGAATATCCTCTTTTAATTGCCTCTATCTCGCAACTCGCGTCATCGTCCATAAATAAACAGTGAGTTAAATTTGTATCGATAACGTGCAAAAGGCCTCGAGTGAATCCACCTGCGCCACCATAATTTTCATTTGGAATATGGGTCACGCCTTCCGTTTCTTCTTTTGTTAGATTTTTCGAGTTATCCACAACAATAATCTCAATTCTTTCTCTGTACCATTCGTTTTGAAGAAGTTCTGAGCGTAAGCGATTCAACGCAGGAACTACAAACTGCTTGCGATTAAAATGAGTGATGACCACGCCAAGTCGTACAGACTGATTAGGCCTTGAAACAGTAAAAAAGTATCCACCGCTTAGTTCTCCTCTTGAGGTTGCTTCTAGGGTAAAGTAAAGAATACCCGCTTCAAGATTTTTCCAAAACTGAAGGTTAATCGTAGCTTGCCCATTCGTATCAAACGTAATTTCGGACTCGGAAATCCAGCGATTCTCTTGACCAAATCGATGGACGCCAAATCGTATAATGAATCGCCCCGAGCCAAAAATTCGCAACGACATATCAGTTAAATGTGTCTTCTGTCGCCAATTACCTAGCGAAAGCGCGTTAAAAAAAGTATCAAACGTCGCATAGCCCTGCGAACGAAATTCCAAAGAACGAGAGTTTAATCGGGCAAAAACTCTTGCCTGTTTCCGAACATACATATCCTCAGGAGCACCAAACTCTATTCCTGGTAAGAGTATATTCTGAATTATGAACTCTTGGTTTGACATATCCAAATTACCTTTCACGAAAGCTTTTCCCTCTGCAATATTCATATTAGGAACTTGCGAACATAACTCTGTACGTTAGCCAAAGACTGATTGATTACCTGATCCATATCGAGATACTGATATGTCCCGCATCGGCCGATGAAATTCATCTGTGACTCCGCATCTGCCAGCTTCTTGTAATCTTCATAAAGGGCTTGGTAGCGCCCATCTGCGGTTTTTACCGGGTAATAGCGCTCATGATTATTTTCCCGGTAATCGCAAGGTTCTTCACGTGAAATCGTACGCTTTCCAGTTTCTTCTACGCGGTGGCAAGGGATCGCATCCCACATTGTTTCCCGCGTGAAGGGGCCACTATCGGTGAAATTAACAACAGACCATTCAGGCGCCTCGCGAGTACGTTCAGTCCGGTGGTGAAAGCGTATTGATCGATACGGTAATTCGCCTAGTTGAAAATCAAAAAACTCATCTATCGGCATAGAATTGAAACAAAATTCATAATCCGCAAGCATAGTTTTTTCGAATGCGACACCGAGCCTTATAGCAATGTTGGGGTGCGCGAAGATACGTTCAAAAAGTGCCGTGTATCCATTACGCGGCATCATCTGAATTTCGTCATCGGCAAAATAGGTGTCTTTTTCATCAAAGCGTAAGGGCAGACGCTTCACAACTGAAGCAGACATCTCTTCAAGGTCCATAGCCCACATTTTTTTGGTATATGGACGAAAGAACAAATCCGTCAGTTCAGTCCCAATCTTGGAGTAAAGATGTTCCGCCGCATTTTGTGGCTCAGAAATCGGCAAGGCCACCTTTCGCAAATGCTCCTCTATGTCTTGAGCCGCTTTAAAATTAGTCCCAAACACCAAATTCACAGTGTTAAGATTGATGGGCAGCGGCGCCAGCCCGCCCGATGGCAAAAGGGCGCGCACCTTGTGCCGGTAGGGGACGAATTCACCCCATTGCTTCAACCATTCCACAATGCGCTGATTTTTAGTGTGAAACAGATGGGGGCCGTAGGCATGAACACGCACCCCGTTTTCATCTATGAAATCGTAGCAATTGCCTCCAATGTGTTGGCGCCTATCAATGACCGTTAACTTGTGTCCGGCTTCCGCCAAGATGCGGGCATGTACGGCGCCGGCAAAGCCCGCGCCAACCACGAGTATTCTCATGACTTATAAAACCCTTTTCGAAGCTTCATGACCCATCTGACGCCCTGTAATGCCGCGACACCCCTGCCAGGTGGCTCGGAGCCAAAGCCAAAAGCCGGAGAAATCAGGCTTCGTTCGAAACAGGAAATAAAGGCCGTAACGCGGGTAATCAGCGATTAGCAGAATAAATTTCCGATGACGTAGAAAATTTTGCGCGCGGTTGCGGAAAGCAATCTCTCGCCTCAAAGGGCAAGTAGGCACCAAAACACCAAAAGGCAAACCAGGCACCTTCTGTACATCACTCGCACCGGAAGGATGGCAAGCTACAGCCGCTGAGTAGGTGAAAACCTTGCCGCCAGCGCGCAACAATCGGTACATGAAGTCCACTTCATCACCACGAATAAAGAAGCGATAATCGGGCAAACCAAACCGCTCAAGCGCATCGGCGCGCAACAGGGCACCATTAAATAAGTGCACAAAGTCTTTAATAAAAATATATTGCTGTACTTCCTGCCGACTATTAGTACGTTTGCCGAATAGAAGAAATGTGAAAGCTGTTTCCTCGTGGTTGGCATCATTGACTATTAAAGGGGAAATAAGGTCGGCCGAACGCTCCAGCGCCGCAGCCAATAAAAGCCCCAGACAGTGCTCATCTTCAGGGAAGCCATCATCATCCCACAGCCATATATGCTCCGCGCCATGGGCCAGCGCAGTCATCATGCCAAGAGCAAAGCCGCCCGCTCCCCCAAGATTTCGCTTCGAACCAATGTAGTGTGCGCCGTGTCTCTCACTCAAAAAGGCAGTAGAAGCTTGGTCCGAATTATCAATGACAACCACACCACTAAGCTTCGTGCTTTGCTTCGCCAAAGCGCTCAGAAGCCTCTCAAGTTCCTTATCGCGCTGATGGGTAACCACCACCGCCCAAATTTCGTTGGTCGGGCGCATTCTCATGTACGGAACATCTTGCGCTTGCGTCGGGGCGCGAACGTTTCCCGTAGGACGAGCAGCGCTGATCATGGATTCTTCATCGCAAAGACACTCAGCTGGCTTTCAACCAGCACCACCGTCACCGAAGTAGCGCGCATTTTCCCGTGGCGATGTGTGTCTGTGTGTTTGAGGCCGGGGAGGGGGGGTAGCATAACAAAATTGTGCATTACTCGTACATTCATGATTGGTCAATTTAACTGTCCGGCGTCAGCACCGATGGGACCAAATCGGTAGTGTCGGCGATAGCTACGACTGTGTGAGGCATTTGCGGGCATTTGGAGGAGCTTTATAGCGATTCCATGCTCCAAGATGCAAGACCGCAAAAAAAAGGCCGAAAGCAGTTAAACCTCCCGGAAACATATGACCGATAAAGACTTTCCCGAACTACTGGGCGTCACCCGCTACATCCCCCACAATCCGTCCAGCTTCTAGCCGAATCACCCGGTTGCACCAGCGCTTCACCACGTTCATGTCATGGGTGGCAATCACCAATATTTCGGAAGTCGTCACCAATTGCTCAAGTCGTATTTCGGCCTTGGCCATGAAATCGGCGTCACCTGCGCTAAACCATTCATCCATCAGTAAAATTTGTGGCTGAACGGCAGTTGCCATCGCGAAGGCCAGACGGATGGACATGCCGGCGGAATAACCATGAATGGGCACATCCAAAAACTCACCAAGGCCCGAAAACGCGCCAGCTTCGGCTTCAAGCGCGGCAGTCTGCTCGGCAGTCAAGCCGCGATACAGCGCACGAAGCTGAATATTCTCCCGCCCCGTTGAAAGCGGGTCCAGGCCGGCAGCCGGGTCATGTTGAATGCCGCTGAGAAGTGACCCGGTTTGGGGTGAAGTTGCTGCTGAGATTTGACCCATGTTCGGACGCTAGCCTCGGCCCTTTGGGCGGAGGCAGCTGGAGTGTTGGACATGGCTTTAT
>Ga0315907_10001810_pt1 | contig 28254 bp, 28 predicted proteins | sample LakEriMetagenome_3_FD_203525 | JGI IMG/M metagenome (GOLD analysis project Ga0315907, IMG submission 203525) | Freshwater fungal communities from buoy surface, Lake Erie, Ohio, United States - Buoy 12 MA123 | ecosystem: Environmental > Aquatic > Freshwater > Lake > Lake biofilm | place: USA...
TTTCCACCGAGGCGTCCATCTCCGCGAAAACCGATTGGTTGATGTCCATGCCACTGCGCCGTTACAGCGTGGGTTACGACTACAACCAAACGGCGGCGCAGGCACGTGTTTTTTCAGTGGTGCCAGCTGCGGGCAGCAACAACCAGTTTTTTGATTCGGACAATACCGCGGTGGATGGCAACAACCATCAAATTTGCCAGCTCTACAACTCGAACCAACACTTTGGATTCTCGCGCGATGGGCAGTCCCCGGACACACCTTTGACGGCGGCAATCACGAATGTGCCCGTATGCGGAGCGGCCCATGTGATGTCGTTTGGCAGCCAGTCGGTGTTCAGCGCAAGCGTGGCCCAGCGACAGGTGAATGCCGCTTACGTGAACGGTTGGGCCAGCGTCCGATACAGCAATCAAAGGCCAAGTGGTTTGCCCCTGATGGGCGCTTCGTTCATCAAGGTGACCAACCTGGGCGCAGCACAAGGAGTCGCAACCAACTACGGCGTCTCTTGGCCGCACAACTCGGAGCGTTGATCTACGCCGTCGTATGTGGGTCGTGGGACCGGTCAGGCCAAGTGGTCGCTTAGCAGGGGATTCATGGTTTGCCGGTCATCCTGCAGTGAAGGGCATGTGCTGACACGACACAAAGCCTCGGATTTTCGGGGCTGGGCAACCGCAACTACCCACGCGCGTTGATCACGTGTCCTTCACTGCAGGATGGCAGGTCATCTCAGGTTACAGCGGACCATGGCCATGGTCCCCTAAGCGGGTGACTGACCATCAACCCCTCAGAGGGTGTCAAAAAACCGCCACTTTCCAGCCTGGGAGGGATGGCCCCACCATCGCGCACTTGCCACACTTCATCTGCAGTTGAACGCAGTGAATTGACGAGCAGGGGGGTGCGCATGGCACGCATGAACGAGGGATTTCCCGAGCAATGGCAGGATGATGGCGGTGTAAATGGCTGGTCCTTGGTTCCGATGGACCATGGCACCAGCCCCGTTGACAGCAATGCTGAAGTTCACTGGGCCCCACAGGGCCCAGGTTGGTTTGACTCTTCTTGGCTTTTACGGCAAGGCTTGGAGGTAACAGAGCTGTGTTCCGTTGCCTTGTAGAACAGACATCTCAAAGCACCTCAGATGCAAAGTCCGCCAAACGAGAACGTTCCCCACGCGCCAGGGTGACGTGGCCCGAATGCGGCCAGCCTTTGAAGCGGTCCACTGCATAGGTCAAGCCGGAACTGCCCTCGGTGAGGTAGGGCGTGTCGATTTGCGCGAGGTTGCCCAAGCAGACGATCTTGGTGCCCGGGCCCGCGCGTGTGATCAGGGTCTTCATTTGTTTGGGCGTGAGGTTCTGCGCTTCGTCAATGATGACGAACTTGTTTAAGAAGGTGCGGCCGCGCATGAAGTTCAGGCTCTTGATCTTGATCTTGCTGCGCACCAGATCATTGGTCGCGGCGCGGCCCCATTCGCCCGCGCCACTGTCGTTCTTGGCTAACACTTCCAGGTTGTCGTCCAGGGCGCCCATCCATGGACCCATTTTTTCTTCTTCGGTGCCCGGTAGGAAACCGATGTCTTCACCCACGGGCACAGTGACGCGGGTGACGATGATTTCGGAGTAACGGCGGTCTTCCATCACTTGCGACAGACCCGCAGCCAATGTCATCAAGGTTTTGCCCGTGCCTGCGGTTCCGGTCAGGGTGATGAAGTCGCATTCGGGGTCCATCAGCAGATTCAAACCAAAGTTTTGCTCGCGGTTACGGGCCGTGACGCCCCAAACGGCATTCTTCTGATGGGTGTACTCCCTCAGGGTGCGCAACACCGCCGTCTTACCGGTGATCTCGGTCACTTTGGCATACAGCGGCGCTGCGCCGGGCGCTTCCAAAAATACAAACTGGTTGATCAACAGTGACGGTACCAAGGGCCCGCTGATGCGGTAGTAGGTGAGGCCGCCTTGCTGCCAGCTCTCCATGGTTTTGCCGTGGCGCTCCCAGAAGTCCGCAGGCAATGGCAGTACGCCTGTGTAGAGCAAGTCGCCATCGTCCAGGGTCTTGTCATTGAAGTAGTCCTCGGCTGGCAAACCCAAAGCGCGTGCTTTGATGCGCATGTTGATGTCTTTGGACACCAGGATCACATCGCGATCAGGTTGCTGCTCGCGCAGCGACTTCACCACGCCGAGAATTTGATTGTCGGCTTTGCCTTGCGGCAAACCATCGGGCAAGGTGACGTTGACCAAATGGGTTTGGAAGAACACCTTACCCAGCGCTTCACGGTGACCGGTGCGGTTCAACGGAAGGCCATCGGTCATGCCGTTGGCATCTCGGGCGCTCATGTCAGCGGCCAAACCGTCCAAATCACGGCTGACTTGTCGTGCGTTGCGGGCGACTTCCGTCATGCCCTTTTTGTGGCCGTCCAGCTCCTCCAGCGTGATCATCGGCAAATAGATGTCATGCTCTTCGAAGCGGAACAGACTCATCGGGTCGTGCATCAACACATTGGTGTCCAGCACGAAAAGTTTAGGTGGCCCCGAAGGTTTGGACTTGGTGGGGCGGACTTTGGTTTGGGCGGTCGGTGCCTTCGTGGTTCTGCTAGGTGTGGGTGCCCGAGGTGGGGCCGGATGGGGGATGGTCTGGGGGCGGGGGTCGTAAAGGTTCAGCTCAGCAGAAGGCTCGGTGGCTGCGGTGGATGAGGCTTGTGCGGCTGACCGTTTGGTGGGCTTGGGGGCGGCTTGCGCATCAAATTCAGCAAGGTTGAGGAGGGCGGCTCTTTTAGCAGGTGGCTTGGGCAGTGGCATGGGGAGTCAACTCGGCGGAAATTGATGAAAAAACGAAGGCTGAAAAAGACAAAAGCCGCACAGTGGCCTGGGCGGCTTTGTTGGTGGAGGAGTCGATGCACATCGCATGGGCATGGGCCATTATGCACAAGCACGTTGGTGCTTCCAATGTGGTGGTGTGGAGCGAGCCTCGAGCGTGGTTGAAAAACAAAAAAGTCGACACCAAGTCGACTTTTTTGAGGCAGTGTAAGCACTGATGTTTAGGCAGCTTTCTTGATCGCCTTGACCGCCTTGAGCACTTCTTCTACGTGCCCGGCGACTTTCAAACCCCGCCACTCACCAACGAGCATTCCCGTGCCGTCAATCAAAAACGTGCTGCGCTCAATACCCTTGACCTTTTTGCCGTACATGATTTTGTTTTTCACCACACCAAACATGTGGCAAAGCTTCTCTTCGGTGTCGGCAATCAGTTCAAATGGCAACTCGAGGTTCTGCTTGAATTTTTCATGCGAAGCCATGTTGTCGCGTGACACGCCAAACACCACTGCACCCGCTTTGACAAAATCTTTGTGGTGGTCGCGGAACTGCATTGCTTCAGTGGTGCAGCCGGGGGTGTTGTCTTTGGGGTAAAAGTACAAAACGATGTTTTGACCGGCAAAGGCTTGCGGTGTGAACTTCACACCGCCGGTTGCAAGCGCTTCAAAGTCCGGGAGGGGTTTGTTGAGAGCTGGCGTCATGAAGTCTTCTGTGCAGTTGGCACCTGTTGGGCGCGTAACCGTAGATTATAGCGGCTGAGCGTGACAGGCTTGGTCCAGGGGCAGTGAAAAGGGGGGCGGGATGCTCACCCGGTTGCAGTGCTCCGAGTATTCGACGCGGCCGCGTCGAAAAGCAAAGCCGCGACGACGCACCGCCCTTCGCCGAGCAACACGTTATAGGTGCGGCATGCGGCTGCGGTGTCCATGGTTTCAACCCCGATGCGTGCATCAATCAAAGCCCGCTGCAGCCGGGGTGCTGCGAAACGCAAGCGGTTGCCACTGCCAAACACAACCAGCTCGGGCTTTAAGGCCAACAAGTGGACAAAGTCATCTTCAGACAGGCCTTCAAACCCACCTGCTGCCCAGGAAAACACCTCACCGTGCCAGGGAACGACCACGGACCGTGTATAGGTTTGCCCGTTGATCACCACACCTTCCAGGCTGTGGCGTGTGATGGCATTGGTGCCTTCTATGCGTTCGGCGTTGAGTTTCAAGAAAGCTGCTTTTCAAGACGGTGGCTGTGCGGACAGGGCAGCCTGCGCCTAAAATTATAGTTTTTGTGCACCGCACACTTCCGGCGCTGAACCGGGATTCGCGCCCAGGAGCCACCGTGTTGAAACCCATCGTCAAATCCAGCAAGCTTGCCAACGTGTGTTACGACATCCGTGGCCCGGTGCTGGACAAAGCCCGGCAGATGGAGGAAGAGGGCCACAAAATCATCAAGCTCAACATCGGCAACATTGCCGCTTTTGGTTTGATGCCGCCCGACGAGATCGTGCAGGACATGATCCGCAACATGCCCGACGCCGCCGGCTACACCGACAGCAAAGGCTTGTTCGCCCCGCGCAAGGCGGTGGTGCATTACACACAGGAAAAAAGCATCCGTGGTGTTACGGTGGACGATGTGTACTTGGGCAATGGCGCCTCCGAACTCATCGTCATGAGCATGAATGCCTTGCTCAACGACGGTGACGAGGTGCTGATCCCATCGCCCGACTATCCCCTGTACACGGCCGCCGTTGCACTGTCGGGCGGCACGCCCGTGCACTACATCTGCGATGAGCAGTCGGGTTGGTTGCCCGACATCGCCGACATGAAAAAGAAGATCACGCCCAATACCAAGGCCATCGTCGTGATCAACCCCAACAACCCCACAGGGGCGCTCTACCCTGACAGCGTGCTCTTGGAGATCGTGGAACTGGCGCGCCAGCACCAGCTCATCGTCTTCGCCGACGAGATCTACGACAAAACCATTTACGACGGCATCACCCACACCAGCATTGCATCGCTGGCCGACGATGTGCTCTTCGTCACCTTTAACGGCCTGTCAAAAAATTACCGCTCTTGCGGTTACCGTGCCGGTTGGATGGTGGTGTCGGGCGAGAAACGCCATGCCAAGGACTATGTTGAAGGCCTGAACATGCTGGCCTCCATGCGCCTGTGCTCCAACACGCCGGGGCAGTTGGCGATTCAAACCGCTCTGGGCGGCTACCAAAGCATCAAAGACCTGGTGGCGCCCGGGGGCAGGCTGTGCCGACAGCGCGATTTGGCTTACGAGTTGCTGAGCCAAATTCCGGGTGTCAGCGTGGTTAAACCCAAAGCCGCGCTCTACATGTTCCCGAAGCTGGATGCGCAGATGTACCCCATCGCCGACGACCAACAATTCGCCTATGAATTACTGGCCGAAGAAAAGGTGCTGATTGTTCAAGGCACAGGTTTCAACTGGGCCACGCCGGATCATTTCCGCATTGTTTTCTTGCCCAACTCTGACGATTTGACAGAGGCCATTGGGCGAATCGCCCGTTTCTTGGACGGTTACCGCAAGCGCCACGCGCGTTAGGCACAGGCACTGAATTTCTCTTCAATTTCTTTTGACCACGATGGAGCCCCACGGGGCAAGCAGCATGAAACCCATACAAGTAGGCCTACTCGGCATCGGCACCGTTGGCAGTGGCACCTTCCACGTGCTGACCCGCAACCAAGCGGAAATTCAGCGCAGGGCTGGCCGTGGTATTGAGATCACCATGGTGGCGGACCTGGACGTGGCGCGCGCCAAGAGCATCGTGGGAGACGCTGCCAAGGTGGTTGGCGATGCCCGCGAGATCATCGCCAACCCCGACATCGACATCGTGATCGAGTTGATCGGCGGTTATGGCATTGCCAAAACCTTGGTCATGGATGCGATTGCCGCGGGCAAACACGTGGTCACTGCCAACAAGGCGTTGCTGGCGGTGCATGGCACGGAAATTTTTGCGGCGGCAAGTGCCAAAGGCGTGATGGTGGCATTTGAAGCGGCGGTGGCGGGTGGCATTCCCATCATCAAAGCCCTGCGTGAAGGCCTCACCGCCAACCGCATCGAGTGGATTGCCGGCATCATCAACGGCACCACCAATTTCATTCTGAGCGAAATGCGCTCCAAAGGGCTGGGCTTTGACGCCGTGCTCAAAGAGGCGCAGCGCTTGGGGTACGCTGAAGCCGACCCCACCTTCGACATAGAAGGCGTGGACGCAGCCCACAAAGCCACCATCATGAGCGCGATTGCTTTTGGCATTCCAGTGCAGTTCGACAAAGCTTATGTTGAAGGTATCACCCAACTGCAAGCTGCCGACATCACCTATGCCGAACAACTCGGCTACCGCATCAAATTACTGGGTATCGCGCGGCGCCGCGACGCGGGCATTGAGCTGCGTGTGCATCCCACCCTCGTTCCGTCTGAGCGGCTGATCGCCAGTGTGGAGGGGGCGATGAATGCTGTCATGGTGCAGGGCGACGCCGTCGGCACCACGCTTTATTACGGCAAAGGGGCGGGGTCCGAACCCACCGCCTCCGCTGTGATCGCCGACCTGGTGGACATCACCCGCCTGCACACCGCCGATCCTGACCATCGTGTGCCCCACTTGGCCTTCCAGGCCAATGCCTTGGCGTCCACGCCCATCTTGCCCATTGACCAGGTGATCACCTCGTTCTACTTGCGCTTGCAAGTGGCGGACCAAGCCGGTGTGCTGGCCCGTATCACCGGCATCTTGGCGGAGCACAACATCTCGATCGACGCGCTGCTGCAGCGCGAATCGGCCCAGGGCGAAACCCACACCGACGTCATCATCCTCACCCACAACACCGTCGAAGGTGAAATGAGCAAAGCCGTGGCACAAATGCAAGCCTTACAAACGGTGCTGGCGCCCATCGTGAAAATTCGCAAAGAAGATTTGAACTGAGGCGAACACAGTCGCGCCCTCAAAATGCCCACCTTGGTGACCGCTTTGACGCTGGTTTCCTTGGTCAAACTCAGCCACCTGGACTACAAACCGTGGGAGCTGTCTTGTCTCTTCGCCGTGATCTTGGGGGTGGTGCTTTGGGGTGGTGCTTTGGGGTGGTTTGTCTTGGACCCACTGGCTGTTGAACGTGGCGGGCATGTTCGTTGCCTGCACCGCATGGCTCAGTGCCTTGCAGGCCACTGACCACATCGGTGGCCAAGCCTTGCATTGGTTGCTCTTGATCGGTGGTTTTTGTGCGCTGGTTGGCGCACGTTTGTTTTTGGATTTAATTGTTTACGGCCAAGCCCTGTGAGCATTTTGCGGAGAATTTTGTGAAATACATCAGCACCCGAGGTGATCAAACCCAGCGCGGTTTTTGCGACATCCTGCTGGAGGGTTTGGCCCCCGATGGCGGGCTTTATTTGCCCACTCACTACCCCCAGGTGAATGCCGCCACGCTGGCGAAGTGGCGCGGTCTGTCTTACGCCGATTTAGCGTTTGAAATTTTGTCGCTCTACATCGACGACATTCCAGCAGAAGACTTGCGCCAGTTGGTGCGCAAAACTTACACCGAACAAGTGTTCGGCACAAAGGAGATCACGCCGATCAAACCCTTGGAGCCCGGCCTCGCACTGCAAGCCCTGTCCAACGGTCCCACCTTGGCCTTCAAAGACATGGCCATGCAGTTGCTCGGCAATTTGTTCGAATACGAACTTGCCCGCCGTGGCCAAACGCTGAACATCTTGGGGGCCACCTCAGGCGATACCGGCAGCGCCGCCGAGTACGCGATGCGCGGCAAAAAAGGCATCCAGGTTTTCATGCTCAGTCCCCATGGCCGCATGAGCGCTTTCCAGCAGGCGCAGATGTTCAGCCTGCAAGACCCCAACATCCACAACATCACCATCGAGGGTGTGTTTGACGACTGCCAGGACATCGTCAAGGCCGTCTCCAACGACTTGGAATTCAAACGCCGGCATCACATCGGCACCGTCAATTCCATCAACTGGGCGCGGCTGCTGGCCCAGGTGGTGTACTACTTCGCGGGTTACTTCCAGGCAACCAAGACCGATGACGAGCGGGTGAGTTTCGCCGTGCCCTCCGGCAACTTCGGCAACATTTGCGCTGGCCATGTGGCGCGTTCCATGGGCCTGCCGATCAAAAAACTGGTTTTGGCCACCAACGAAAACAATGTGCTCGACGAGTTCTTCCGCACCGGCACCTACCGTGTGCGTGGCAGCAGCGACACCTTTGAAACCTCCAGCCCGTCGATGGACATCTCCAAAGCTTCCAACTTCGAGCGTTTTGTTTTTGACCTGCTTGGCCGCGACGGCGCTCGAGTGAAACAACTGTTCAAAACCGAGGTGGAAGAAAAAGGTGCGTTCACTTTGGCCGCACAGGAGTTCCAGGCGATTCAGAAGTTTGGTTTTGTCTCCGGCACCAGCACCCACGCCGACCGCCTGGCCACCATCCAGTCCACCTGGCAGCGTGCGGGCGTGATGATTGATACCCACACCGCCGACGGCCTCAAGGTAGCCCATCAGTTCGTCGAGCAAGGTGTGCCCATGCTGGTACTGGAAACCGCACTGCCCGCCAAATTCGCGGAGACCATCGTCGAAGCCATCGGCCAACAACCACCGCGCCCTGCGGGTTTGGAAGGCATTGAAAACCTGCCTAAGCGGTTTGTGGTGATGGGGGTGGATGCTGAGCTCGTGAAGGGGTTTGTTTCGGCGCGGAGTTGAACCCAGAGGCTGGCGGCTACTTCCCGCCGCAATACATGACTGTGTTGCAAATCACCGCTTGATTCAATGCGATACCGATTGCGACAAACGCTGCAGCAAGTATTGCCAATGCCAGTGTGCCTAGGCTTGGTCGGCTCGGGAGTGCTATAGCCGCTAGAACGGCACCAAGTACCGCCCCTGGAAAGGAAAACAAGTAACCCAGCCAGATCAATCCGCTGCGGTCATCGATAGTGGATACCCAGTAGCCATAGAGGCTAAGGTACATCGCAAGTGAAAATGCGATGCCTGCGACGATTGCTGCACGCGGTCGAAAGAAGAACATGAGAGCCAATATAGGAACTTGCGGCCCCCAGAAGTGCAAGAAGTTCCCGACAAAGAACGCGTTCTTCGGAGCGAGTGCAGCTGACACACATATCCCAAGCGCTATACACGCTATTGCGACTTGCCGCTCAATGTTGGAGGAGAACGATTTCATGTTGTTGTGGCGACCAACAAAGGTGTGCGTGGCTGCTATTGTGCACTTGTATAGCAGTCACTTAGAAGGAGCATGAAGCGCAGTATTGCCTCGGAATCTGAGATTGAAGTTCTTGCTTGTTGCAGTGAATAGCCAACTCGATTCGGATCGGTTCAGGGGCTTGTCCTCTTTGCTTTGGTGTGGAGTTGATTGTGGATGAGTTTGGGTTGAGTTGTACAATAAGATGTACTTACACGAAAGATCACCATGGACGCCATCACCTACTCCTCAGCCCGCGCCAACCTCGCACGCACCATGGACCGCGTCTGCGAAGACCACGAGGCTTTGATCATCACGCGCAATGGTGAGCAGTCGGTGGTGATGCTGTCCTTGGAGGACTACCAAGCGCTGGAAGAAACCGCCTACCTGTTGCGCAACCCGGCCAATGCCAAGCGTTTGCTGGGCGCGGTGGAGCAATTGAGCGCGGGCAAGGGCGTCGAGCGGAAGTTGGCCAAGTGAAGTTGATCTTTGCTGATGAGGCTTGGGAAGACTACCTATATTGGCAGAAGCAAGACAAGAAGATGGTGGAGCGCATCAACAAGTTGATCGCCGAAGTGAAACGCGAACCCTTCGCCGGGGTTGGAAAACCCGAGCCACTTAAACATGCCTTGTCTGGTTATTGGTCGCGGCGCATCAATGATGAGCACCGGATGGTTTACAGAATCGAGGGCGGGGCACTACTGATTGCTCAGCTCCGATACCACTATTAAAGAGTCCAGCATGATTTCGTTGAATGACGCGCTGACAACACTAGGGCAGTCATTGGCATCGTCTAGTGCCCTTGCGACCGAAGCCGTGTCTGCAGCCTCCGCCCTAGGCCGTGTGCTCGCCGCTGACGTTGTTTCGCCCCTCGACGTCCCTCCTCACGACAACAGCGCCATGGATGGTTATGCCTTGCGCGTGGCCGATGTGAAAGAAGTGGGCACTGTGTTGCCGGTGAGTCAGCGGATCGCTGCGGGCAGCATGGGGCAGCCGTTGCAACCCGGCACCGCCGCTCGCATCTTCACAGGCGCGCCCGTTCCGCCGGGGGCGGATGCGGTGTTGATGCAGGAACAAACCGAAAGCCTGGATGGCGCGGTGCGGTTCCTGATCGTGCCGCCTGTCGGCAATGCCATTCGACGGCGAGGTGAAGACGTGGCAGTAGGGCAGGTGGTGCTCCCGCAAGGCACACGCCTGACGCCGCAAGCGCTGGGCATGGTGGCGACGGTTGGCGCCACCTCGGTAACTGTTTATCGCCAGCCGCGAGTGGGTGTGTTCTCCACCGGCGATGAATTGGTGATGCCAGGCGAGCCCCTGCGGCCGGGCGCCATTTACAACAGCAACCGCGCCACCCTCATCGCCTGCGTTCAGGCCTTGGGTGCCCGGTGTGAAGACCTCGGTCTGGTGCCTGACCGCTTGGAGGCCACCCGCACTGCGCTGCGCGAAGCGGCTCAAAACTTCGACCTCATCATCACCAGCGGTGGTGTCTCGGTGGGCGAAGAGGACCACCTCAAACCCGCCCTCGCTGCTGAAGGCGTGCTGCACGATTGGCAACTGGCGATCAAACCCGGCAAGCCCTTGGCGTATGGGCAAATCCAAACCGGTGAACAACGCTGCCATGTGATGGGCCTGCCGGGTAACCCGGTGTCGAGTTTCGTCACCTTCTTGCTGCTGGTGCGGCCGGTGTTGTTGCAATTGCAGGGTTTGTCGCCTGCGGCACCGTTGGGTTACTCCTTGCGTGCGGATTTCAATTGGCCACGTGCAGACAAACGCCGAGAGTTTTTACGGGTGCGCCGTAACGCAGATGGCGGCTTGGACTTGTTCCCACACCAAGGTTCGGGCGTGCTCACGTCCACCGTGTGGGGCGATGGCCTGGTGGACAACCCACCGGGCCAAACCATTCAATCCGGCGACCTCGTGCATTACCTGCCCTACAGCGAGTTTTTCTCGGGCCTTGCCACATGAGTTTGCAAGTACGTTATTTCGCGTCCGTGCGCGAGGCCTTGGGTGAGGGCGAAACCCTGCCTTATGTAGCCGGTGAAACCGTGGCACTGCTGCGCCAACGTTTGCGTGCCAGCAGTGCTGTGCATGCCATGGCCCTGGCCGACGACAAAGCTTTACGCTGCGCGTTGAACAAAACCTTGTGCGGCATGGATGCGTTGCTCATCGATGGTGCCGAAGTCGCTTTTTTCCCGCCCGTTACTGGGGGATGATATGAGCTTGCCCACGGCGATATCGCGTGTGCGAATCCAGCCCGAGGACTTCGACCTGAGCACCGAGGTGGCCGCTTTACGCGCTGAGGTGGCAGGCGTCGGCGCGGTGGTGAGCTTTTTGGGCACGGTGCGTGAGCACAGCAGTGGGGACGCCATCCAGGGCATGACTTTGGAGCATTACCCCGGCATGACGGAGGCATCGATTCAGGCCATGATCCACGCAGCCCAAGCACGGTTCGACATCCTGGCCGCCCGTGTCATCCACCGCGTGGGCCCGCTGTTACCGCAAGACCAAATTGTTTGGGTGGGCGTGGCGGCCGCGCACCGGGGTGAAGCCTTTGCGGCCTGCGAATACCTGATGGACTACCTCAAAACCCAAGCCCCTTTTTGGAAGAAAGAACACACCGCGGATGGAGGGCGTTGGGTGGATGCGCGGGCGAGTGATGATGCGGCCTTGGGCAAGTGGGAGCCCGTGTCTCCTACCATTGCACGATGAACGCACTCTCTCTCACATCCCTGCTGGCAGTGGCCTGTGGTGCGGCGCTTGGGGCTTTATTTCGCTGGTGGACGGGCCTGTGGCTTAACACGGGTGGCGCGGCCTTTCCCTTGGGCACGCTGCTGGTGAACTGCGTGGGTGGACTGCTGATCGGTTTGGCCATGGTGTATTTCGAGCGCCAGCCCAATGACACCTTACGCTTGCTCCTGGTGACAGGCTTTTTAGGCGGCCTGACCACCTTCTCTGCGTTTTCCGCGGAGTCGCTGAACTTGCTGCAGCGTGGTGAGTGGGTTTGGGCCATGGTTCATACCTTGGCCCATGTTCTGGGCGCCCTGGGTTGCGCAGCGCTCGGCTTTCGGTTGGGCGTGCTGATCCGCTTTTGAGTGCATCCGCTCAATCGCAAATGACGTGCATGTCTCCCCGCGTTTTTTGGGGCTGCTGATTCATCCATTGGATTCAAACGTGCAACCACGCACTTTCATAGGGCGCCAGTCCGCACCTTGTTGGTGGCGCACAAGGTGCGGGACGGTATCGAGAAGTTGCCAGCGCGACGTTTTGTTTCGAATTGGTCCCGCGCATCCCTAGCTTGAACCCTGTGGGCAGCGCCTGGTGCGATGAGAATTGTCATACGAGAGCTTTACGCTATCGCCATGCTGCAAACGAGCACTGTCGTATGTCGGCACTGACATGCAACATGCCTCTTGTTTGCCGCCAGCGTCTGCTCTTTTTTCAACATTGCATGTCCAACGCATGCCTGGCAAGAGAGCGGTGGCATGTCTCTTGCAATATCGGCCAACCACTGGATTCCCAGGATGCACTTGAATCCGCAAGCATTTATCAATGTGATTGACGAATTGGCTCAGGTCCAAACGGTGCTGGGCTTTCAAGCCTGCATGGCGAACTCCATGCAGCAGGTTCTGCCGCATGGCTGCATGATCGGCGGCTTTGGCAAGATTCGGGGAGACCGTATCGAGCCCGCCGTGGTTTTATCGCACGACTTCCCCATGGATTACCTGGCCAGTGTGGCGCTGCCAGACCGCAGCCTGTCGAGTCCGGTGGTCAGCCACTGGTTACGCTCCCAACAACCCGTCTTGCTCGATTTCTCAAGGTCGATCGATCCGTTTTCTTCCAAGCTGTCTCAAACGGCGAAGCGTTTCGATTTCAAAAACCTGCTCGCCCATGGACAGATAGGTCTGCGAGGCGATTTGGTGAGTTACTTCAGCTTTCACCGCCTGCCGCAGCCCTTGAGTGAGAACTTGCGCCGAACCGCATCGTATGTTGTTCCTCATTTGCACCTTGCAGCAGTCCGTGTGTGGAAGAGGCAACAGACAGGCTCTGAAGAAACACCCCGTAATTTGCAAACGCTGCCAGAGCTGACCCACCGCCAAAAAGAAGTGATTTACTGGGTGTCCAAAGGCAAAACCAACTGGGAAATCAGCAAAATCTTGGGTACTTCAGAGTCCAACATCAAGTACCACCTGCACACTTTGTTGCGCCGGCTGAATGTGACTTCGCGCTCTGAGTTGCTGGTCAAATTAATGAACGACAAGGTACGTGAATCTGATTTGACCGCGGTGAACGCTTTTCCGGACGTGCATGTCGGACACAGCTTCAGTGGGCCTGTGCGGTCTGAGCTTCTTGCTTGATCTGCTGAAGAATTCGCCGCCTGATCCAGCCGCTGAAGGGGTAGATGGCGGCCCAGTAGCCCGCGCACAAGCACCGACTGAGCCTGTCTGGGCAGTGAATTCGCGTTTCTGTCGTGAGGGACGAGCGCGCATCACCTTGCACCTGGACTTCAAAAGAAAGCACGAGTTTGGCTGCGCGCGCATCGCCGTGTTGGAGAAACTCCTGTTCGCTTTGAATGTCAATCAAACCAAAGTCGGGTCGCCAGAACCGCCCAACCAAACCAAACGCAATCGCATGGTCGGATCGGTCCAATAAAAAAAAGTTGTCCATCCCAAACCGAGCCTGCCCCAAGTTGCTTTTAACAACGCCCAGTTTGGAGAGCTGCCTGGCAGGCCACTCCCGTAATGTCAAAAGGGTATTCAACAACGGGTCTGCTTCATCGTCGTAGGCCGCCACTGCGGAGATGATGGTCTCTGGTGTGGCCTGGATGTTGTCGATGGAGTGGCGTTCGTGAAAGTGGTACTGGGGCAAGTAAGCGTCTGCCACCGGTGCAGGATGACCACGGTCAGGCCGTTGTGGCATCTTCGTCAGCCCTGGAAAAAATAGCATTGAGTGAGTCGATCACAAACTGCTCGTGTTCCCTTTCTGGGTTGATGTTGCTGCGCAGAACGTGCTTCAACATGCGCTGTGTGCCTTCGGCAATTTCCGCATCGGTGACCAACATGGCTCTGTAAAAACAAAAGGGTGAGCGATAGATGCCGCCGGTGTAGTTCACTGTTTGCTGAAACGGCCGAAGCAACTCGTCCACAGAAAAATGGTTGTGCCCACCGGCTCGGTAACCGTCTTCGGTGCTGCCGACCGATGTCGAGACCATCCACTCTTTGCCGTGCAGTTTATCGCCGCCGACTGCATACGCAAACCCGGGCTGCAAAACCAGGTCTATCCACTGTTTGAGAATGGCGGGGCAGGAGTACCAGTACAGCGGGAACTGCAGAACGTAGCGGTCATGTGCCAGCAGCAGCGCCTGTTCTTCCAGGATGTCGATGTTCTGAATGTCTGGGTATTTGGCGGTCAGATCGTTGATCGTCACGTCCGGAATTTTTCTTAAAGCTTCAACCCAAGCTTTGTTCACGCGAGAACCCTGCAAATTGGGGTGCGCAACGATGACCATCGTTTTCAAGTTTTTCTCCTGGTGATGTGAGTGACTCAAAGATGTGTGGCGGAGCCATTTAGAAGATTTTGTTCCTGTCGTCCATGGCTTTTCCTAACCCGTTCATGCGATGGCCTGGGCAGTGTCTGGCGGCATTGAAGCGTGGGATTCGAGCTCTTCCAGCAACAAACGAATCTCTTGGAACTCGCCACTGGGCAGATGTTGTTTGAGTGCCCCGTCCAACAGCCTGAGGATGTGACTTGCACGCTGGTGAGGGGTCACCAAGTACCCCGGGCGTCGACCGCGTATCCTGAGTTGCTCGATCTCGTCGAAGTCGCCTTCCAGCGGCAAAGCGCCAATGCGCCTGGACAGGCTGGTGTGCACATTACAGAGTCCCAGTACGGCGAAGTAGACCAGCGGGTGCTCCAGTGCATACAAGCGAATCATCATGTTCAATGCCGCTTTCGAGATGGCATAACCACTGTTTCCCGCGCGCGCACGAACGCCGGCGATGGACGACGACACCACGCAGCTGTCTATGGCGATGTTCGCGTTGAGCAAAACATCCAGCACGTTCTTGTTGGCCCAAACGTTCACTTGCATCAAGTCTTGAATCTCTGGAAGTGGCACGTCGGAACAGGCAGCGATGCGCTGGCTGAACTGCCCGGCATTGAGAAAAACGCGGTTGATCGTTGTGAGCTTGTGTTCCCGCACCAGCCAGTCAGCCAACAGTTTGGTGGACGACTCGGTGTGGGCCAGGTCGATACAGGCATGGACAAAATTCTCGTGCCGAATCAAGGCCGCGGGAACCGTTCTGCTGACCCCGAAGACTTGATAGCCTTGTTCAAGAAGTTGTTGGCCCAGGGCCAAACCAATGCCTCCGCTGACGCCCGTGATGAGTGCGCGAGGCGGGGCGGCGGGGTGTTCAGAACTTGCCAGCACTGGTGCCTCCGTCGACGGTGTAGATGCTGCCGGTGACAAAGGATGCTTCGTCCGAGAGGAGCCACAGCACCAGCGCCGCAACCTCCTCGGGTTGCCCCATGCGTTTCATCGCGACTGCGGCCAACTTGGCGGCCGTGTGCGCTGGCTGAGCGGCAAGGTTCTGTTCGTTGTTCATGCCCCCAGCGATCGGGCCCGGGGCAACGGCATTGACGCGTACCATGGCCTGCCCCGGCGACGTTCCCGCGTACTCAATGGCAGCTGCTTGGGTCAGGCCATTGATGCCAAATTTGCTGGCGACATAAGCGGCCTGACCCGCGATGGCCATCAGCCCGGCGACCGAGCTGTTGTTCACAATGGCCCCCCCGCGTCCCGCTGCCATCAGCCTGAGCTCGGCGCGCATCGTTAAATAAGTGCCCGTGAGGTTGATGTCTATCACCCGGCGCCAGTCTTCCGTGGACGACTCGCCTATCGTCGCCCGTTTGGCGGTGGTGACGCCTGCGTTGTTGAAGGCGCAGTCCAGCCTGCCAAACTGGCGGTGGATGGCGCCCATCATGCCGTCCAGCTCGGCGGTCTTGCTGATGTCGCATTCAAAAAAATGAACCTCGCGCCCTAACTTGGAAATGGCAGCTTTGGCCGCTTCGCCTTTGGCAGGGTCCCGGCCGCAGACGATCACGGTGGCGCCCTCCTGGGCCAAACGTTGGGCGACGACCAGTCCCATGCCGTCCGTGCCCCCGGTGACCAGGGCTATCTTGTCTTCGAATCGTTTCATTGGCTGTGTCCTGTTTGGAGGAGGTAAAAGTCGCTGGCGGCTCAATTCGGGCGCATGTACTTGGGGTTCACGCAGCAATACACACGGTCAAAGCGTGGGTTGTATTTGTCCTTGAAACATTTGCCGTCCCACAGGCAGTGGTGGATTTCATCTTCTCTGGACTCGACCGTTTTGAGAATCAAATCGTTGTCAGCAAAAAGGGCGCGTGCCATGCCAACCATGTCGAGCGAACCGTCACGTAACCATTGCTCGGCCATGGACAGGCTGTCGATGAAACCTGCGTACCCCAAAGGAACGGTGGCGTAGCGTTTTACTTTCGACAACTGCTGTTTCAGGTAGGTCAGCATCTCCGGCGTGCGGGTGCTGAGCTTGTTGAAGGTGTCTGCCACGCATACCGACGCCTCGATCAGATCAGTGCCTGCAGCCTCAATCGCGGGAATCGCCTCGGCGAGGTGCTCGGGCAACTGGCCTTCTTCACCCATCATGTCGTCGATGCCGAGTCGAACGCTGAGCAAGATCTCAGGGCCGATGGCCTGTCGCACCGCATGGACAGTTTCAATCAACATGCGCGCCCTGGCCATGTCGGAGCCGCCATAGGCGTCAGTTCGAAGGTTGGTGTGTTTCGACAAAAAGCTGCTGAGCAGGTAGCCGTTAGACGCCTGCAGCTGAACCAACTGCGCGCCTGCATCTCGGCATCGACGCGCCGCTTGTGCAAACTGGTCCTGAACCTGTTGAATGTCCAGCAGGGACATTTCACGCGTTCGATAGCGTGGGTCCAGCTTGCGCAATGATTTGGCCTCTACACCGCTGGGTGTGAGCAATGCTTGCCCGCGTGTGTAGGTGGTGGTGCCTTGACCCCCATAGTGTTGAAGCTGGACCCCCACCACCACACCCTGCGCTCGCGCCTTGCTGATGAAGGGGCGTAGTGCTGTCGCGTGTTTGTCTTCCAGCATCTTGAGCCCCTTGGGCTGAAGAATGGAGTCTTTGCTCACCGTGGCGTTGCTGAGGATCACCGCAGCGCAACCACCGTCCACCATGCCCTGCAAAAACGTTTCCAGGGCGGGTGAAAAACTGCCGTCGTGGGCGGCCAGATCCACCCCCATGGGTGCAAAGAAGAGGCGGTTCGGCAGTGTCACCCCGCGCAAGGTGAGCGGCGTGAGTGCCATCGGAAACCGAGCTTTCCCGCGACTGGCTCGCTGCACAGCCGTGAGGGCAACGGGTTCGATGGCCGTGGCCTGTGGTGTGTCCACATCCATCACGCTGCCGCCCTTCGGGTGTCGATGAATGTGAAGTTCTTGATGGCGTCACGCAATCTGTGGGCGGACGACTGATTGATGTCTGTGATTCGAAAGCCCATCGACACGTTGCTGCCCGCTTCTTGTTGCCACCGCGGCTCCAGCCGCGCATTGATGAATCCCAGTCCATCAACGAACATGAACAAGTCCGCTTTCCCCCCTAGAGAGAAGCCTGGCGTTGAAGTGAAGCTGGCGTTCAAGCCGTCAATGGACAGGTTGTTGAGCGTGCCCTCCAGTTGCGCTCCAGACTCATTCACGAAGGCGACTTGGGAGGCGATGTTTTTGACAGGTATGAACCTGATGGACGCTGCGGGTTTGACGTTACGCAGGCGTTTGAACAAATTCATCTTGATGGGTTTTGCACGCATCTGCGCCACGGCGACAGGTTTGTTCGCTTGGTAGATCGTGGCGGTACGCTCTTCTGAGTCGTCGCTCAGGGCCTGTTCGGGGCTGCGAACGTCCTCCACCATGACGCGGCACGGGTAGTTGGAATTGACGAACCCCATGAAGTTGACGTTCAAGTTCTCGATGGTCAGCGAGATCTCCCCCTTTTTGAATCGACTGAACTTGTAGTACTGCGCGTACATTGCCTGCCGAATCACTTCAATCATCATGATGCCGGGGACATGCTCGTGGTGCTTGCGATAGAAAAAGTAGTTTTTCGTGTCCATCACCATGCTGGAGTACTGCGACTGGGGGCGGCCTGGCACTGCCAGTTTGTCCAGTACGGCAGAGACCTTGGCACGGTCGATATCCGATACCCAGCAGTTCCGCGGCACGAAGTGATCCATCAGCTGCACTTGGTCCACTTCGTTCATCCAGGCCTGGGACAACCATGCCACACCCCCGAGGACCTCGTAGTGCCGGGTCAGTGGTAATGAATCAGAGGTGCCCAGCGGCGCCCCTTGAGCCAGATCTCCCAAACTCAGCTGGGCGGGCATGCATTGCAGGTAGAGCTTGCTGCCCAGACCATCGTCGCTGTTCATGGCCTGAGGAACATCAGCCAATGCGCCAATGGGTTTGTAAAAACGATTCAGTAACTCGATATCAGAGTTACTCAGTACTGGATTATTGAGTAAGTCGATTTCGATGAAGTTTGGTAATGCGCCTCGTAAATTGCATATCAATACATCGTCTTCGAATTCTTTATGAACCAATCCAGGTGCAACGGCTTCGTATGCGAGTCGATGGTCAAACACGGTGAGCTCCCAGCAGTTTTAATATCTACCAAATGCTGACTCCATGTGGAGTGGGTATCAATTGGTCTGTGGGCATTCTGGAATAGTCATCGGTAGGGTTCAACTGATCGGTCGATCAGTTCCCATCCCGGCGGGGCAGGCTCAAAATTCCGAAAACCAACTTGTTAGCGCTTGCTCTCTTGTGGGCCTTTAAACGGTTGGATGAGTCGAGAGCGGGCGGCGAAACAAGAATCCCAGGATGGTGCTGGAGTTGGACTTCTCTTGTGATCGAGAAAACACTATTTTCACAGTATAAAAATGCAAGCGGAATTCTGATTTGTCGGTAAATGAATGTATCGATGGGGTGTGGCCAAGCATCACATGGATAGCTGTTTTTAGAATATTTTTGGCGTATTTATTTTAGATAAATATGTCACCTTAAATTTAGGCTTAATGGGTCCAGATGGATCCATGGGGAGAGGCTGTTCGCCTCCATTTTCAGGGCTGATCAAGCTCGGTTTTCATTTTGAAAGGAATCTACATGCTGTATTGCAAAAACGTTCCCACCTGGGAGAGGATCGCCCGCGTTCTGATTGGGTTGTGTGTGGCGGCTGCTGGCCTTTACTTTGTGACTGGCGTCGCCGGTTGGGTGATTGCCATCGGGGCGGCCAGTTTCGTGGGCTCGGGTTTGATTGGTTTTTGCCCCATGCGTGCCGTGTTGACCCCCAGCAAAAAGCAGGGGCAGTGAACCGGTGAATATGACCGGCACATGGTGACGCACCGCCGTGCGCTGCGCTCTGTGTGCTGGTGACGACGTTGTGTTTGAGGCGTGCGTCGTGGCCTGGTGACCGCCCAATTCTTGATTGCAAACGGCGCCAAATACAGGGAGCTTTTCATATGAACAGTCATAACGATTTCCAATGGATCAAAGCGGTTTTGCTGGGTTGTGCCATGCAGCTCAACCCGATGACCCTGTGGGCTCAATCTCCGAACACCACCACCGTGCGCGTTTATGGAGACCTTGATGTCGGTGTGGGCCGGGTGCATTTCCCAGGTCTGTCTGCGAGCACCTGGCAAACCAGTGGCTTTGATGCGCAGAGTTACTTCGGCATTGCCGGCAGCGAGGCGCTGGGGGGGGATTGGGCGGCTCAGTTCAAGCTGGAGAGTTACATCAGCCTGGACAATGGCGTCGCAGCCAACACGTTTTATCCCACCGACCCGTTTTGGGGGCGCTCGGCCACGGTGGGTTTGAAATCCGGCCGGTGGGGTGCGCTGAATTTGGGGCGTAATCCCAACCCTTTTTACCAAGGTGCTGTGGCCCACAACGCATTCGGCGAGTCCTTTTTGTCTCCTGCGCTGACGGTGGCGTCTTTTCGCCAGGGGCATGTTGTGGGAAGAGCGCACGACAATGGGATTCGGTATGACTCTCCCGTCATCGGTGGTTTTTCCTTCAGCGCTTTGCTCGGGCTGAAAGAAGCGGCCAGCAATGGCAATGACCATTCCGCGACGCTGGCTTACGCTCAAGGCCCGTGGGCTGGAGTTGTGGGCACCGCGACCGTCAAGACCGGCTTGGCAGAAGGAAAAAAGTCCAGCATTGGTTTTTATGCGGCGAGCTATGACTTCGGCGTCTTGCGCCTTTTTGCTGAGGCCGCGACGCAGCGCGACACAGAGGCCGAAGTCAAATCTCGTGCCTTTGACCTGGGGGCAAAAGTGCCGCTGGGTCCGTGGACCCTCAAGGTGTCCTCTGCCCGCATCAAACAAACCGACCTGGCCGGCGGCCAGGCCAGGACGGAGCGCGTCACCTCGCTGGGGGGAGAGTACCTGGTGTCCAAACGAACCAAACTTTACGGGGGCGTCAAATACGACAAGGTGACCGATCTTGACGCCGCAAAATCCGTGATCGTCGGCTTGAGGCATTCTTTTTGACGTTGCGAAGCAAAGTGGAGGTTGTTTTTAGTGAAATCTCACTGCATGCTGGTCTCGGGGCTTGAAAACAGACCTCACGAGCCTCACTGTTTGGGTACAGGAGAGACTCATCATGCGACTCGACAAACTCACCACCAAATTCCAAGACGCCCTGTCTGACGCCCAAAGTCTGGCGATTCAGCGGGACAACCCCTACATCGAACCTGTTCATATCCTGGCCGCCATGTTGGCCCAGACCGACGGGCCCAAGGCGCTGCTGGAGCGAGCGGGTGTCAGTACCGCCAAATTGCAAGAGGCGTTGGACGCGGCTATCACCAAGTTGCCCCAGGTGCAGGGCGGCGAGCAGGTGCAGGCCAGCCGCGACACCGCAGCGGTACTGCAGGCGTCTGAGAAGGAGGCGGGCAAACGCGGTGACGACTTTATCTCCAGCGAAATGTTTTTGCTCGCGGTGGCTGAGCACAAAACCCTGGGGCCGTTGGTTAAAGAACATGGCCTGACACGCAAAGCGCTGGAAGCCGCGATCAATGCGGTGCGGGGCGGGGCCAAGGTGGACAACCCGGAGGCCGAGGGTCAGCGCGAGGCACTGAAGAAATACACACTCGACCTGACCGAACGCGCCCGCGCGGGTAAGTTGGACCCGGTGATCGGCCGGGACGATGAGATCCGCCGTGCCATCCAGGTGCTGCAACGCCGCACCAAGAACAACCCGGTCTTGATCGGTGAACCAGGCGTTGGCAAAACAGCCATTGTCGAGGGCCTGGCCCAGCGCATCGTGGCGGGTGAAGTACCCGAATCGCTGAAAAACAAACGCGTGTTGGTGCTGGACATGGCCTTGCTCTTGGCGGGCACCAAATTCCGTGGCGAGTTTGAAGAACGCTTGAAATCAGTGCTCAAGGAAGTGGCGCAAGACGAAGGCCAAACCATCGTTTTCATCGATGAAATCCACACCATGGTGGGTGCCGGAAAAACCGAAGGCTCGATGGACGCGGGCAACATGCTCAAACCCGCTTTGGCGCGCGGCGAGTTGCATTGCATTGGCGCGACCACGCTGGACGAATACCGCAAGTACGTGGAGAAAGATGCTGCCTTGGAGCGCCGGTTCCAAAAAGTGCTGGTGGGCGAGCCCACGGTGGAGGCCACCATCGCCATCCTGCGTGGTCTGCAGGAAAAATATGAGGTGCACCACAAGGTTGAAATTACGGATCCCGCCATCGTCGCAGCGGCGGAACTTAGCCACCGTTACATCACCGACCGTTTCTTGCCTGATAAAGCGATTGACCTGATCGACGAAGCCGCCGCCAAGGTGAAGATCGAGATGGACTCCAAACCCGAGGTGATGGACAAACTCGATCGCCGCTTGATTCAATTGAAGATTGAGCGCGAGGCGGTCAAGAAGGAGGACGACGATGCCTCGAAGCGCCGGTTGAAGTTGATTGAAGACGAGCTGATTCAACTTCAGCGCGACTACAACGATCTTGAAGAAGTGTGGAAAGCTGAAAAAGCGACTGCTCAAACTTCAAGTCAGTTGAAAGAAGAAATAGATCGCATTCGCACTCAGATTACTGAGTTCATGCGTAAGGGTGAGTTCAATAGAGTCGCCGAGTTGAAGCACGGCCAACTGCCCGACCTGGAGAAAAAACTCAAAGAGGCGCAGGCCAAAGAGCAAGGCAAAGCCAAACAAGTGGGCGGCAAACCGCAGTTGCTGCGCACTCTGGTGGGTGCTGAAGAAATTGCCGAGGTCGTGGCCCGTGCCACGGGCATTCCTGTGTCCAAGCTGATGCAGGGCGAGCGTGAAAAGCTGCTTCAAATGGAGGCCAAACTGCACGAGCGTGTGGTGGGCCAGGATGAAGCCATCACTGCTGTGGCCAACGCCATTCGCCGCTCGCGCTCGGGCTTGTCCGACCCCAACCGGCCCACAGGCTCCTTCCTCTTTCTTGGCCCCACAGGCGTCGGCAAAACCGAGCTGTGCAAAGCGCTGGCGGGGTTCCTCTTCGACAGCGAGGACCACATGATCCGCGTTGACATGAGCGAGTTCATGGAGAAACACAGCGTCAGCCGTTTGATCGGCGCGCCACCGGGTTATGTGGGCTATGACGAAGGTGGCGCACTGACCGAAGCCGTGCGCCGCAAACCTTACAGCGTGCTGCTGCTGGACGAAGTGGAGAAGGCCCACCCGGACGTGTTCAATGTGTTGCTGCAAGTGCTGGACGATGGCCGCCTCACCGACGGCCAAGGCCGCACCGTGGACTTCAAAAACACCGTCATCGTGATGACCAGCAATTTGGGTTCACACCAGATCATGAACCTGGCCGGACAAGACAGTGAGGTCATCCGCGAAGCCGTGTGGGCCGAGGTGAAGCAGCATTTCCGCCCCGAATTCCTGAACCGCATTGACGAGACCGTGGTCTTCCATGCGCTGGACAACAAGAACATCGCGGCCATCGCCAAAATTCAGCTCAAGGTGCTCGAGACTCGCATCGAGAAGATGGACATGAAGCTCGAGGTGTCAGCCGACGCCTTGGCCGAACTCGCCAAAGTTGGCTTCGACCCCGCCTTCGGTGCCCGGCCGCTCAAACGCGCCATCCAGCAGCGCATCGAAAACCCGGTGGCAAAGCTGATTCTGGAAGGCAAATTCGGGCCGAAGGATGTGATTCCGGTGGATGTGCAGGACGGGGCGTTTTTCTTTGGAAGGGTGGTGCATTGAGCGGCCACCTGCAGGGGTGGCGAGCAAGGTTATTGACATTTGTTCATCACCCGCGCTTCAGGGCATCCACCTCCAACGACAAAGTCACGGGTTGTTCCAAAGACCACTTGCACCCATCGATCACAAGCGAGGCCTGATCGAATCCGAAGCCTTACTTGACTTCTTCAAAGTGCCGCAGATACCGCTGAATTCAAGCAGAAGCTGGATCCAGATATGACTTGCGGCAGGAGTCCAGTAAGCGCTTGCCCATGGCGGGATCGCTGGCGCGCGCCAATACGATTGCGCCTACCAGCATCGCCAGCTCCCGAGCAGCGTTGTCCTGCCTCTGCGAATCCGTACCGGGGTGAGCGTTTGCAAGTGCATCCAGCACTCGTTTTACACCCCGCGAAAATTCCTCACGGATGAGCGCTGACTCCCTGGCCAACTCGCCACCGAGTGCCGGCATCGGGCAACCCAATCCCGGGTTCGCCGCATGTTCGTCCGACAGGTAAAGAGACTTGAAATCCGCCGCGACCTGCTCCGGCTGTTCTGATTTCTGCCGAGCTTCCAAAGGTGACGTGAAACTATCAAACGCCACCCGGAGAGACTCAATAACCAAGTCGTCTTTTGTCTTGAAGTGGCGATAGAAGCCACCATGGGTTAACCCCGCTGCATTCATTGCATCGGCAACGCTGGTTGTTCGCAAACCGCGCTCCCGAAAAAGACGAGCCGCGCCTTCCACGATGCGTACATGGTTGGCATCCATCTCATTCTGCGTCACCCGCATTTTTGACAACTCCGGTCTGGTGTGTTGACAACTTAGATTATAGGTATCATCATTAAAGATGTTGATCATCATCTAAAACCGCCGGCGTTGCTGGCGGTCGACCACCCACCAGGGGAATGCCCATGACACGCCCAACCATTCTGGTCACAGGGGCTACCGGAAAAACCGGTGGCGCCGTCGCCCGACAACTGATTGAAGAGGGCTGGTCCGTGCGGGCTCTGGTTCATGCTGAAGACGTTCGCAGCCAAGCACTGCGGCGGCTTGGTGCCGAGGTGGTGGTTGCCGACATGTTCGATGCTCAACAGCTGAAGAAGGCGCTGCAAGGCGTGCAGCGTGCGTACTACGTGACGCTGTTCAAACCCGGGCTGTCCAGAGCTGCGCAGGCGTTTGCTGATGCCGCTTGCCAAACAGGGCTGGAAACCCTGGTTCAACTGAGCCAGTGGTTGTCGCATCCAACACACCCATCAATCCAGACGCGCGAAACCTGGGAGGTTGATCAAACGTTTGCTGCGCTGGAGGGAACGGATCACATCATCGTCAACCCTGGCATGTTCGCCGATAACTTCTTGCGTGTGATTGACTTTGCGTCATTGCTCTACGTTTATCCGGTGCTCACAGGCAGCAGTTCATGTGCTCCGGTGGCCAACGAAGACATTGCTCGGGTCGTTGTGGCTTTGCTCAAGAAGCCGCAAGGCCACGCGGGTCGGCGGTACAGACCCACAGGCCCGCGGTTGTTGACTGGTCGCGAGATGGCGCATGCGATGGCCAGGGTTGTCGACCATGCGGTGTTGCCGGTGGACCTTCCGATGTGGATGTTCCGCAAAGCCGCCCGCATGTCGGGTGCGGACATTCACGAGGTATACAACTATGGCTACTACATGCAGGAGCACCGGCGCGGCACATTCTCGCTGGCGGGTGGTGTGACCGACGTGGTCGAACGGCTGACGGGAACCCCCGCTGAAAGCTTCGATACCACAGCGGCTCGTTACGCGGCCATGCCCTTCGCCAGGCAAACCTTGGCCAACCGGATGAAGGCCTTCTTGCGGTTCAATCTTTTACCCTTGTATCCCGGCCATGACGTCAAGGAATACGAACGTCAGAAGGGCTTCGTGATGCCGGACCATGCGTCGCTTGCAATCGACAGCGAACGATGGACCGTGGCGCACATGGCTCAGATGGAGGAGCAGGGCGCCTTGCAGGCAGCCAGCGCATTGACATCGGAGGCGATGTCAAATGGTGATCGGATTGAGACTCCGAAGCCATGATCACGGCCTCGGGCTTGACCCGATGATGATGTCGCTTCATCCGGCCAATGCAGCGAGGTGCTGAGCTGCGCAGGCATCAATAAGGCGTTTTCTTTGGCGGGTTGGTGCACTGAGCGCAATCGTTCAGCCAAGCTGTTGATCCTTGGATAACACCGAACCAATTTCCTGCAGACGCTTTTCGTTTTCTTGAATCGAGGCCAGCGCATGCGGATCGTTCTCGGGCGATTCGAACGTTTCCAATTCAAGGCTCAGCCGCTTTTTGAACAGACCCATCTTCTCCACGATGCGCAGGGTGTAGAAAACCTTGTCGTCATAGTGCAGCCGAAGTTCACTCGCCGAGACCGGCCAGTGTTTGACGAGCAAGAACGATGCATACATCGCACCGAGTTCACAGATCGCCATCGCACGAAAGTGCTTGTCGAGCAGCGTGAAGCTGTTGGACTCTTCAAATGGGCACTCCCATGAGCTGATGAGAAGGTAGCCTTCGCTCCACCGATATTGGGCCTCTAACGCATAACCTTTGATGGCGGTGCCGGTGTCACGCCCTTGGAGCAACAACCGGCTGGCCAGTGGCCAGGTGCTGTATTCGCCGGTGTGCCTTGCCAGTGAGAAGGTGTTGATCAATTCCATGCTGGGTAGCCCATGCTCAACTCGACAACAACCTGTTCACCAACTCCGGCGTCGTCGCTGCGCCGTACTTCTTCATCAGACGTGCGCGGTACACATCAACGGTTCGCGGACTGATGTCCAACCGTTTTCCGATCAGTTTGCTGGTCAGCCCTTCAATCAACAGGGCTGCTATCTCGCGCTCACGCGGCGTCAGGTCGGCGCGCAATTGGCGGCGTGACGAGAGGTCTTCAAAACTCCAGATGCCGGCTGCGTGGGGTTCTTTGGCATGCAATGCGCGGCCGCTCACGTGGCACCAGAAAAGTTCTCCTGCCTGGGCCCCACCCACACGTTTCATGACACGCTCATCGGCATACCAGCCTTGGGTGTTGAGCTGGGCCGCGATGCGCTCGCCGGTGCGCTCGAATTCGCCCTGGGTGGGGTAGAGCACCTCCAGGCTGCGGCCGACCAGCTGGCTGCGGGTGGCACCGAACATGTCGAGCAGGTGCTGGTTGCAGTCCGTGATTTGCCGCTGGCGCGACAGCACCAAACCCACGGGGGCCAGGTCGAAGGCGGTGCGGTAGTCGATGTCGTCGCTGGAGCGGGTCATCAGGCGCGGGTTTAGGGTTTATGCGGGGGCGGCTTAGTCAATTTTACGTAGCGTCTACGTAATGCATTACGTAGTAACCTGTTGACCATTCGATATCAACGTCAGGAGTGTGTTCCATGAACAAGGTGTATCCCAGTGCCGCTGCGGCACTCAAGGGGTTGGTGGCGGACGGACAGTTGCTCGCCGTGGGTGGGTTTGGCCTGTGCGGCATCCCGGAGGCACTGATCGCAGCACTGCGTGATTCCGGCGTCAAGAACCTCACCGTCATTTCCAACAACGCGGGCGTTGATGGTTTTGGCCTGGGACAGCTGCTGGAAACCCGGCAGATCAAAAAGATGATCTCCAGTTACGTGGGCGAGAACAAGGAGTTCGAGCGCCAGTACCTGGCAGGCGAGCTGGAGCTGGAGTTCACGCCGCAAGGCACGCTGGCCGAGAAATTGCGGGCTGGCGGTGCGGGCATCCCGGCCTTCTTCACGAAAACCGGTGTGGGCACCATCGTGGCCGAAGGCAAGGAATTGCGTGAGTTCGATGGCCACACTTATGTGATGGAACGTGCCTTGTTGCCCGAGGTGTCGCTGGTGAAAGCGTGGAAGGCGGATAAGAGCGGCAATTTGATCTTCCGCCGCACCGCACGCAACTTCAACCCGGCGGCCGCGATGGCGGGCAAGGTGACGGTGGTCGAAGTGGAAGAGATCGTGGAGACCGGTACCTTCGACCCCGATGCGGTTCACCTGCCTGGCATTTATGTGCACCGTTTGGTGCTGAATGCAACACCGGAAAAACGAATTGAAAAACGCACGATCACTGAAAAGGCAGGGGTTTGAAATGAGCTGGACACACGACCAAATGGCGGCCCGTGCGGCCCAGGAACTGCAGGACGGTTTTTATGTGAACCTGGGCATTGGCTTGCCCACCCTGGTGGCCAACCATGTGCGCGCCGACATCGAAGTCTGGCTGCAAAGCGAAAACGGCATGCTGGGTATCGGCCCCTTTCCCAATGAAGATGAAGTGGATGCCGACCTGATCAACGCAGGCAAACAAACCGTCACCACCATCCCCGGTTCCAGCATTTTCGGATCACACGAAAGTTTCGCGATGATCCGTGGCGGCAAGATCAACCTGAGCATCTTGGGCGCGATGCAGGTCAGCGGCAAAGGGGACCTTGCCAACTGGATGATTCCCGGCAAGATGGTCAAGGGCATGGGCGGCGCGATGGACTTGGTGGCCGGTGTGGCCCGCGTGCTGGTGCTGATGGAGCATGTGGCCAAGAAAAAAGACGGCAGCACCGACTTAAAAATCCTGCCCGCCTGCACCCTGCCGCTGACCGGCGTGGGCGTGGTCAACCGCATCATCACCGACCTGGCGGTGATGGATGTGACGCCTGAGGGATTGAAACTGGTGGAACTGGCTGACGGCGTGACACGCGACGAAGTGCAGTCCAAAACGGGTGTGCCGCTGTTGTGACTGGCGATGTAACTTGAAGGTGGCCGAATTGATCGGCCACCTGAGTCCACAAGCCCTGATCAGCTCAACCGCAGTGCTACCCAGTCGGATGTAGCCTCGGGAATCATCAAGGCACAGCCTGCACCGCCGTGGTACATCAGGCGGCTGTAGATGAACATGGGGCGGCCGGGTACGCTGCCACCGATGTTGCGCACGGTTTGCACGAAGACGAGCGGATCGGTGATGCTGCCGGAGCCAC
>Ga0315907_10001813_pt1 | contig 28228 bp, 29 predicted proteins | sample LakEriMetagenome_3_FD_203525 | JGI IMG/M metagenome (GOLD analysis project Ga0315907, IMG submission 203525) | Freshwater fungal communities from buoy surface, Lake Erie, Ohio, United States - Buoy 12 MA123 | ecosystem: Environmental > Aquatic > Freshwater > Lake > Lake biofilm | place: USA...
AAAAGAGGGGCGGCTGCGTCGGCTCTTCCCCCGGGAGCTCGAGGCCATGAACGGCTTCTCCGGGCGTCATTCCGAGGCCTGCGAGAAACTGAAGATTTCGGATGGTCGCCGGGCCTTCTTCATGGGCAATGCCCTGGTGGTGGGGGTCGTCGAGCGTATCCTCAAGGCCTTGGTGTCATAAGTCTTTTATTACTCTGGCGGGTGGCCCGTGGGTTTCATTAGAAACTTATGTGCCTGGAAGCCACCTCTTCGAGCCCCTCCCCTACGACCCGGCAGATCGTGAGTCCTGCCTGCGGCATGCCCGCAAGTTGCAGGCGGCGGGATCGCTGCGGGAGGCCATCCATGACTGCGTGCCCCTGGAGCATCAGGCTAAGGTCTTCGAGAAGGTCGGAGATATCGTGCGCTCAGGTGGGAAGGGTGTGTTGGGTAACGCGATAGAGGCGGGTCATTTCTATTATCTTCCCAACTCCTCGGCCGAGCCCGACCTGGAGTGGGCCGAACTCAAGTGTACCGGACTTTTGCCCGACGGCGATGGCGGTCGTCGCGCGAAGGAACGCCTGGTCATCTGCATGATCAATTACGGGGGCGACCCGGATTCTAAGATTCCCTGCGTGGTCGAGGAGACCGCGGAGACGAGCCACGCTTTCCAGAAGCTGCTAAGTGTTCTCCTGGTTTTTTACGATTACGCCAAGGTCGAGCATCCCGATCAGCTTATCGACCTTCCCATCCGGCTGGTCGACATCTGGTCGCCATCGCCTGATGATATGGTGCTTTTCAAGCGGGACTGGGAGGTCATCCAGGGGTATGTCAGGGAGGGTAGGGCACATGAACTGAGCGAAGGGCTTACCCCGATGTTGGGCGCTTGCACTAAGAGTTCTAATTCGGAGAAGACGGTCAGGCAGCGGATAGGACCGACGCCAGCCAAGCCAAGAGCCTTCGCTTTGAAGCAGGCTTTCGTGACTGCGATTTATCGAAACCTCACCTCTCGCCAGCAGGTTGATGCCACACCCGCAAATGCCCTCCTCGCTGAGCCCGCCTCCATGAGCCCCAAACTAAATCTAGAGTCCAAGATCGTCAGGGATATGAGCACCTACTCGGGGATGGCGTTGGAGGATATCTGCTCCGAGCTATCGCTGACTGGTGAGTTCGGCGGGAAAAGCGGGAACTCGCGTCGCATGAACAAGTTCGTTAACAAGGTTGCGACCGGTTTCCAGTATCAGAAAATCGGTCAACTCCCGGAGTTCCAGAAGAGCGGGCTGACCGTCAAGGTCGTACGCATCAAGAAGAATGGCGAAGCGGCCGAGTCCGTATCGTTTCCCGCGTTTGAGTATGCCGAGGTGGCGGCGGAGGAGAGGTGGGAGGACTCCTCGCTTTACCAGGATTTGATTAAGCGGTTTCTCTTCCTTTTCTTGCGAGACCCTGGCGAAGGTAAGCCAGTGCGGTTCGATCGAGCGGTGTTTTGGTCTATGCCCGAGTCTGACTTAGATAAGACCGAGCAGGTCTGGCAGGCTGCAGTCAGGCTTATTGGAATGAACCGACTCGAGGAGCTGCCGGTCGAGGCGCAGACCTTTGCCGTGCACATCCGTCCGCATGATCGCCGTCGTTACCCTGGCTTCAAGCGCAGCTACTGGCTCAATCGCAGGTATGTCACATCAATCTGGGCTAAGGCATGTCGTGCTTGATGGCGAGTGTCCTGCTTTACTGGGGTTTTCCTAAGTCCGGCGTGTAGGTGCTCCACCGTCATCATGGGCCGGGTCCCATTATTAGGCAGTTCGCATAAAATTTCTGCTAAGCCAGAAGTTTAGGGCAATACGAGGTTACGGCTGTCCTCTTGGGTACTGGGTGCTAGAAACTAAGTTGTAAAAGAACCGCAATCCTTGCGCTTGCGGTGAACCATTCTTTGGGCAGATTGCGGCCTCTCCTATATGACTGCTAAAAATGGCCGGGTCTGGTTCGTGCGCAACGAGGGTGGTCTGCACCAGCGCATCTGGTTCGCGAAGGCCGGCAAGGGCGGTCGGAACGACATGGCCATCGCCCCGGAGCCCCGGTTCCACCTGCAGAATGGTTCCTATAGCTTCAGCTTGTCCCACTTCGATCCGCGCGGCCTAGCCCTTAAGGAGGCCCAGGAGGAGGGGAAGGCGACGTCCCTCTTCCCCGGCTACGGCGGTCAGTTCGGCGCCCAGATCTGGCGCATGGCCCACGAGGCCAAGGTGGGGGACTACATCTTCCTGGAGTCCGAGAATCATCACCTGCATGCGGTCGGGTTCATCGCCGGTGAGTATGAGTTTCTCTCGGATCGGCAGGATATCGAGCAGCTGGGCACCCAAGGGTGCCATAACATCCCGGTGCACTGGGTGGAGATCGCGAACGGCCAGGATGCCATCCAGTTGGGGCGCCTCGATAACGCGGTGTTCCGCGATGTCGTCGAGAAGGATGAACTGGCTTCCCTGCTCCTCGATTTGACCCGCGACATCACGCCGGTGGCTTGGGGCATCGCCAAGGCGGATATCCCGACGATGCAAAGCGCGGACGCCGAGCAGGTGCCCCAGCCGAAGCCGCTGCGGCCGGCCGGGGCGATCAGGTTGTTCGTGCCGGGGGGCGCCCAGGCGCCCGAAAAGCCCAAGTCTAAGCCGACCCAACCCCAAGCGGTCGTTGCGCCCGTGGGCCAGCCCGTGCGAGTTTCTCCCTCGGCTCCCGCCGCCCCGGCCACGGCCAAGCCTGCGGCCTCCGCTGATGGCCAGGCGAAGCCTTTGTTCAAGGTCTCCCGGAATGGCCAGATCATCTCCGAGTTTACGGAACAGGGCCTGGTGAACGCCCTGGCGACGGGCTTGGTTTGGCCGAATGATTTCTATTGGACCAACGGCATGTCCGGTTGGGAACTGGTCTCCACCCGCTTCCAGGCTCCCGGTGTGTCGCTCGCGCGGCCGTCTGCTTTGCCGGCCCAATCCGCCTCCGGCAAGGTCCTCGACTTCAACGTAGCCACTTCCAGCGGGTTGATTCTCGGGGATAACGGCAGTCGCTATAACTTCCGCGGGACGGAGTGGCGGAGCGCCGGGTCGCTTCCGCACGCGGGCGTGCAGGTCAACTTCATGGCCTCGGGGCAGGATGCCACGGCCATCTTCGTCATGACCCCGGCCGCGGGGACGCTGGTACCTCCCGGAATGTCCGAGGGCGACGATCAGAACCTCGGTTACTACCGAAGCTCCGACGAGAAGGTCATCGGCGGCGTCTGCGCCGGCCTCGCCCACAAGTGGAACCAAAGCGCCGTGATGCTCCGGATCGGTTTCATCATCTTGTTTCCGTTACTCCTGGCATATGCCATCATGTGGCTCGCGCTGCCGGAGCGCGCCACCAAGCGCTGAGCCGGGCCGGCCTTCGGCCGGGGACATCCTTATTAATACGGTATGGACCTAGTAAGGGGGCTGACCCATGGTACCTGCGCTAACGGGTCCTCAGCGCTAAATTGACAGCCTCGCTGAGGCGTTTTATTAGAAGAAAGCATATGAGCAAAAAGATGCTTTTCTTGGCCGTGATGTGCCTCCTTCCGTTTCGTCAATATGCTGGTATGACGGAGCCGGAGCAAAAGCAGTTTCAGGAGGTGAAGGCTTTGGCGGACTCGGACGACTACGAAGCGTTGACCAAACTCGGCGTTCTTTATGCTATGGGCGTGGGGGTTGAACGCGATATGCATAAGGCCGTTGCCTGCCTAAAGTTTGCTTCAATGCAAGGGGTTCCCTCGGCTCGATACTTCCTGGGGGTTTGTTATATTAGAGGGGAGGGTGTCCTTAAGGACGAAATTGAGGCCTTTGCGTACTGGAGCCTGGCTTATCAACATGAACAGGCGCAGAAGCAGCTTGTTGCCCTTAACGAGCAATTTAGTCCGGCCACTAAGAAGATCGCCAAGGACCGTGTATCTGCGCTTAGCGCCCAATTGAACGAAGATAAGAAAAAGTGGCAGGAAGGCCCCGGCAGGTTCAAGGATTACGAGAAGACCAAGCGTTTGGCTTTGCAGGGGGACCCTGAGGCCCAGGTGCGCTACAGCCGTTATTTTTTAAGCGATAGCAAACCCTACTTCCGCGACCATGTCATGGACGAGCGTTTCGAGAGAAAGGATTTCAAGCAGGCTGACGCCTGGTGCAGGAAGGCTGCCGATCAAAACTACCCCGATGCGTTTGCTGAGCTAGCCATGCGTTACCTGATTGGTAACGGCGTTGAGAAGAATAATGTGACCTTCGTTTCGTACCTCAAACGGGCGGCTGAGTTAGGGCATACGGGGTGCCAATCTGTACTTGGCGATCGATATCTTGAAGGGGACGGTATCGCAAAGAGCACGGTTGAGGCTTATGCTTATTTCAAGTTATCCCAAAACTCTGTGAAGCTAAACGAACTACGAAGCAAGATGACGCCAGAGGCGATCGCGGAAGGTGATCGGCGTGCGGTGGCCATACAGTCCGACATTGATCGTCGCCTCGGCAGGAGATGATTATCTTTTAAGTAAATGGTCGCGTCCTATAGGATTGCCCCATTCCGTATTCGCAGGGCCTAGCCCTAAGGGTCGGTTTGTCGGGTTGAAGCGTTGGTTAGGTAGGCTAGGGTAGGGTGCATGCCCGATACCCCGATGAACCGTCTGCTGAACCTGAAGGTCGCGAGGGATCGTAAGGGGATGGCGCCGAACAAGCCGCTGCTGGTGCTGGCGATCTTGGACCTGGTGGAGACGGGGTTGGTGGGCGCGGAGGGGCTGGTGCATAAGGACGCCCAGTTGAACCTGCGTTTCCGTTCCTATTCTCCGATTTGCGTGGCTCGACGGGGTAACGCGATCGACCTGGGGTTGCCGTTCCGACACTTGGCCTCGGATGGGGTGTATGCCCACGTTGGGGAGGGGGAGCGGACGGTGAAGCTGGAGCCGGGGCTGCTGGCCGCAATGCGGGTGCCTGCATGGCGCCAGGAGGCCCGAAGGCGGGTGGTGGCGACGTACTTCCCGCCGAACGAGCAGGTGGCCTTGTATGCAGCCCTGGGGATGCCGGTGCCGTCGTCCGACGAGTTGGCAGAGGTCCGGGAGGATGTCCTGGCCTACAAGACCCAGCTGTCCCGCGGCCGGGATGCCCGGTTCAAGGTGTCGGTGATCTCGGGCTACCACTTCACCTGCGCCCTGACGGGGTATCGCCTGATCGCGGCCAAGTCGACGTATGTGCCCCTGGAGGCCGCGCACATCCATGCCCACGCCCGCAAGGGGCCCGACAGCGCCACCAACGGGCTAGCCCTGACCCCGACCGCCCACGACCTCTTCGACGCCGGCCTCTGGACCATCGACGACGACCTGCGCATCCGCGTCGCCCAGTCCGACATCGCCGAATCCATCCTCCCCGGCGGCTCGCACTTCAAACTCGCCGACCTCCACGGCCGCCGCCTCTCCTTCGCGCCCCAAGCCACCCTCCGCCCCGACCCCACCCACCTCGCCTGGCACCGCCGCGAAATCTTCGCCCACTAGCCCGGTGCCACACTACATTAATATGGTCAGACCCTATTAATGGGGTCTGACCCTATTAATAGGACCTGTCCCCAAGAGGTGCCGGGGTCGTCCGTTCAGGGAATGGCAGTCGTTGTGGACACACTCCCTCGGTGGACGATGCCGTCATGGCCCGAAAGCCCAGACAAGAGAGTCCTGATGCGATCTTCCACGTCTACTCGCGTGGTAATTACCGAAAGGCGATCTTCGCCGACCCGGGAGCTCGCAGGTCTTTCCTGATATCCATGCACGAGGTGACGCTCCGCTCCGGGTGGCATCTCTACACCTACGCGGTCATGCCGAACCATTTCCACCTGATGTTGCGTACGCCCCGCGCAAACTTGGCCCGGGGCATGCACCTCTTGCTGGCCGGTTTCGCCGGGCGGTTCAACGGTGTTCGCGAAGAGCACGGGCATGTCTTCCAGGGCCGCTACCATGCCAAGAGGATGCCTTCAGGCATGGCTGCCGGTCGGCTATTCGATTATATCAACCTGAACCATGTAAGAAAGGGGCTTCGGACGGTGGATGAGCTAGCCCTCGATGAACTGAGCGGAGTCTATTGCCTCTGCGTCCCTTCGTCGCGCCGTGAAACTCGACTAGGGGAAGCCTTGGAACGTTTCATCGGCTACCCGGATACCCCAGAGGGATGGGCCAACTACAATGCCCACCTGAAGAAGGTATGTTTGGAAGACCCGGAGGCCAAGGTCTTCGAGGCCGATTGGACCCACGAGGAGATCGTCGAGGCGCAGCAGCTGGCTCGGCGCCCTGGCGGTGCGGCTGAACAAAGTAGCCTCAGTATCGCCGAAGTCGCGGCTTTGGAGGAAAAGCACAGTGAGGACATCTATGACAGGCTGCTGCGGGAGTATGGCCGGACCCAGCAGCAGGTCGACCGTGAGCATGGCATCGCCCCGTGGAAGCTGGAGTTCGCCGTAAAGATGTTCCGCCTCACCACCGTATCTGTGCCCTGGATCGTGCGGCGCCTCAATGCCGGCAGCGTCAGCCACTTCGTCAAATGTCTACGTACCGGTGCCACACTACGTTAATAGGGTCTGACCCTATTAATAGGACCTGTCCCCGTTAGGTTGAACCCGACTATGACGCACGGGTCGGTTGCCGCGAGGGCGATGGTCGGCAGGGGTGGGCGGCATGGAGATCGATCGCGATTATGCTTTGTTCGAGGAGTGGAACCGGGCCGCCGAGGCGGAGCTGGGGGTCCGCATCCGGGGGCCGTTGTTGTCCGCCCCGGGCCGTACGCACTACCGGATTCTCGACCTGGGTGCGGGGAAGGTTCAGGCGCCTAATTGGCAGCTGAGCCGGCTGGGGTACTTTAAGCCGCCGCTGCCCGATTATCCGCTGGGCCTGGATGCGCTGACGGGTCCGGCCGACCTGGTTCTGGCCAAGCACCTGCAATGCATCATCAAGAAGCGGGGGCGGCGCGTCGGTTGGATGTCGCCCCGCGGCATGCGTTGCGAAAACGTGCACGAGATCGTGACGGAGGACTGGGGCCCCATCGTCGCCCCGGGGCTGCGCTGGGAGACGGTCTGGGCCCAGTATTGGTTCAACCGACATCATTTCCGTCAGCCTCGGCCGGTGGCCTATGGCTTCGACGCGCCTTGGTCCGGGCACATCGTGGATCCGGCCATCCCGGCGGACACCTTGCCTTACCGGGAGCTATACATCGCCGACCCCAAGAGCCGGCCGAACTTCGGACTCACCGACGACCTAGCCGGCGGCCTCCTCGCCCTCGCCGCCCGCATCAAGGGCGATCGGACAGACGACGGGCTGCGTTACCTCAACATCACGTGGCTCAAGCAGCGCAAGATGTACAACGGCTGGGTCCTCTCCCGCCCGTCGGCGTACAAATAGGTCAGCGCTTGGCGATCAGGACGCCCAGGATCATGAGCAGGATGCCATTCGTCATGTGCTGGGCGAGCACGGCTTGCCTGATGGCGCTACCATCAGGGTCGCCGGTCAGGCCATTGATGAGGACGAGGCCGCCGGCCAGGAAGACGAGCGTGCCGACTGCTTGCGAACCTGCGCGGCTATCGGGCTCTTCCTTGGGGCCAGCTGGCATCGGCGGTTGGGCCGAGGGGGGAGGGGAAGGCGGCGGGGTTGTCGGTTCGGGCGTCGGCGCGGGTTTCTTGGCTGCCATGACCAGCGTCCGAATGGTCTCCAGCTTCTCCCATTTCGGCATGCCGGTGGTCCAGTAATGGTCCGTCCAGAGGAGTTTCCCCGCTTCGAGAGCGGGCCTGAGCTCCCAGAGCTCGAAATCCCCGAGATGTTTGCCGGAACGGGCTATTTTATAGGTCATCGTCGTGCAGGTCGGGGTTCGGCTTGGCGCTTTTCGCCAGTCTTATCGCGTGGGAGGTTCCATCATCGTCGTTCTGCAACTCAAGGTAGCCCGCGCCATAGGTGTCGCAACCCATGGTCAGCGTCAGGCTGGCAAAGGGTCGGCATCGGGTGTGGTTGATCGTGCCGATGACATGGACGAATTCGGCGATGGACTCCGCTTCCGCCGATTGACTGAAAAGGAGTTCGGGAATTTTCCCGGAGGCATCTGCCTTCAGCCGGAAGACGCGCACCACCGGTAGGGGTTCCCCTTTAGTGATGATGATGCGATTGTGCAATTCGCCCGTCAGCCAGTCGGTTTCGATGAGGCCGAAGAAGCAGGGGGCTAGGTCGACCGTCCGAAGGGGACGGTCATCCAGGCCTCGCCACTTTTCCCGAGCCCGCGGCTCCTGTATCCTTCCGGCGTGGATTGCCGCCCCCAGCGCGAAGACGGTCTCCGGTGCCGTCGACAGGCAATGAGAGGTGAATCCGGCGAAAAACTTCTCGACGAAAGGACGGTCAGCTTCTTCGCACACGAGAAAGATGCCCGCGAGCTCGCTCCAGTCGAGCTGGGCCCGCAAGATCGCCTCCTCCGCCGCGAAGCGGAGTTGCTCCAGCAAGGGGGTGAGGGCCGACAAGAATTCCGCCTGGGTTAACTCGATGGCTATCCGGCCGTGCTCCTGCGAGATGGCCCGACAACGGGCTGCCGGTTTTTTGCCGAGTAGTTCGCACAAGCTACGGATGTCAGAATTGGTGATGCAACATTCGAGGCAGATCTGGTCGGCTTCCTTGGGACTGCCCGTCATCTCCCTAAATTTATCGGCTATAAGTTGCAGCAGTTTTCCGCGAAAGTCGTCGGAATTGAGCCCCTGAACGCCGGCGCTCGACGTCACTTGCAGGGTATCGCCTGCCGCCTCGAAAACCGAGGCATCGAAACCTGCCTTGTTCAGATGAACAAACAGATACTTTCCCCGAAGATTCCCGCGGGTGGACAGGTAGATGGCCGCCGCGGTCGGCTGATCGATAAGGCTGATTTGACTGAGGCCAGCTTGCTTGGTCGCTTCCAGCAGGGCGCCACGGAACGCGTCCGGGGCGCCTGCGGAGATGGCGATCGTCACGCGACCGATGGGGCCGAGGTCCCGGATGACGCCGCTGGCGATGTCTTTAAGCAGAATCGCGGTAAGGTTCGTGGGGTTTGCACGTCCGTCGGTCACCGTTGGCGTGGTGGCTTGCCCGAGTTCGCGAATGAATCCGGCATGGACGCCTGACTCGACTACGCCGATCAGCTGGCTCGCCTCGCGTCCGGAGATGGCCCTGCCTTCATCGTCGAACATCACGACCGAGGGCGTGGATAGGTTGCCCTCGGTATTCTTGACAATGTAGGCGCCGCCTGGGTGCGGTGTGGCGACGGTGGTCTCGAAGACCCCGAGGTCGATCCCGATCGCGACAGGTTTTTCCGCGCCCACGCAGTTCGTTGGCTCCATCCGGGTGGTTCAGGCGATCGCCGGGCATTCGGGCCCGAGGGTGATCGGGCCGACGTCGCGGAAGGCGCCGCGGGGGAGCTGCAGGCGCCGGCAGGCCTCGCCGACCAGGAATTCCTTGGCGGATTCGTCCGTGAAGTTGTTCGGGACGGTACCCATGTTGGCCCGGCCACGGGGGAAGAAGACCGCGGAGAATACCTCTGCGGGTTCCTTGGTGGCACCGGTCAGTCTGGCCCAGAAACCTTGGGGTTTCATGGCGCAGGTGAATTCGGTGTACTCCAGGCAGAACGTGAGGATGGGGCGGGACGAGGGGCCGTGGGGGTTGCGAGATTTGCGGTAGAACACGGAGGCCGCGTAGAGGTAATGGATCGGCACCTCCGGGATGGTCTGCTCGGTCGCCACCTTCGTCATCTGCAGCACGGTCAGGGGGCGATGCTCGAAGACCACGTAGAACTCGTCGCCGGCCAGCAGGCACCCGCGGGGCGCGCCGCCGCGCATCCGGCTCGAGAAGGCCACCGGCAGGGTGGGGGAGTTCATAAGACTGATCAGCTCGTGGGTCATGGCGTATCGTCAAGCGGCTTCACTTCATCGTGGAGGACAGGTCTTCGCCCCTTTGAATCTCGGCGGGGGTCATGCCTTGGCGCAGGTGGGCGCGGTTGCGCTCCGCCTGGCCTTCACCCTTGCGGAGGGCGGCGGTCCAGAGGGCATAGGCCATGACCTTGTCGAGGGGCACGCCGTCGCCGGTCGCATGGAGGATCGCGAGGCTGTTCTGGCAGGCCGGCTCGCCTTGGTCGGCCCCCATCCGGAAGTAGCGGGCGGCCAAGCCGCTGTCGCGGGGGACGCCATTACCCTGGATGCATTGGAGGCCGAAGTTGAACTGGGCTTTGTCGTCGCCTTGGTCGGCCGCGGCGCGGAACCAGCGGGCGGCCTCGCTCATGTTCCGCGGGACGCCTTGGGCGTGCTCGAGCTTGATGCCGAGGTTGAACTGCGCCTTGCGATGCCCGCGTTCCGCCGCGAGCCGATACCACCGGGCCGCTTCGGCGTCGTCACGCGGGTAGTCCTGCTCGACATCGTGCATGTTGCCGAGGTTGCACATCGCGTCGGCGTGTCCCTGCGCCGCCGCCAGCTTCCACCAGCGGATGGCCTCCTGGAAATCGCGCGGACGGCCTTGGCCGCGGGCGAAGAGCACGCCGAGCCTGGTCTGGGCCACCGGGTCGCCTTGCGCGGCCCGCGTTTCCACGCCGGCATCATCGAAACGTTCGAAATGGTTCATCGCCTTAGTCGCGGTAGGGCGTGGGGCGGATGCCCTGGCGGAGCACCTCCGCCCGCGCCTTGGCGGCCGGCAGCATCGACATCCCGGTCAAGCCAAGCTCGCCCATCAACTCGCGCATGGCTTGGCTGGCGTCCGGACAGCCTTCGATCGAGAGCATGTACCAAGCCAACGCCTCGCCTTTGTCGACCGGTGTCCCGAGCCCGTGGCGATGGAAGTTTCCCATCAGGGCCATGGCGCGGTGCTCGCCCAGGTTGGCCGAGCGGAGGGCCCATTGGCGGGCTTGGACCATGTCCCGCGGTACCCCGTTGCCATGCAGGTAGGAGATGCACAGGTTTCCCATCGCCTCGGGATGGTTCTTGGCCGCGGCCAGTCCCCAAAGTCGGCAGGCCTCCGCCGGGTCGATGCGCCCGAGTTCTCCGTTCACGTGGCGGAGACCATAGTTATAGAGCCCCTCGGCGCTCCCCAAGGCGGCGGATTGCGCGTACCAACGCGTCGCCTCGGCCCGGTCGACCGGGGCGCGGTCGCCTTGGCCGTAACGCCGACCTAGGCAATTCATCGCCTTGGTGTCCAACTGCGCGGCCTTGGTCCGCAGGGCCTCCAAGCTCGCGCCTTCATAGTCAAAACCCCAGCTGTTCATGGGTGGTCGGGTGGTTGGTCAGAGTTGGTCGACGATTTCCCCGGTCCGGGTGTTCCGCCACTTGCCGTTCGGCAGCATCTCGAATTGGACCGTGACCTCCTCGTCGTCGAAGATCGCCTGGTAGAAGTGGATCTTGCGTAGGCGCGGGAAGGCGTCGAACTCCGCCGTCCGTCCGTCGCGGTTGTTCGACTCCCGGAGGGCGGCCACCCGGAGGTCGCGGGGGTAGGTGCCGGCGTCGTACTGCGCGCGCTTCGCCGGGTCGCCGAGGCATCGGTAGGCCGCCTCCGTCAGGTCGAGAAGGAAGCCACCCTGTCGCCGGGCGTCCCCGATCAGCCGTTGGTAGGCTTGGCCGATCTCGGCTTGGCTGGACTGGGGATGGACATCGAGGAACAGGTAGAACTCGTTGTAGTCGCGCATGGGGTGGGGCGGTAGACAGCATCGCGCGGCCACATTCCCCCGCAACCGAATTATCCGCTTAAAGATACGTTATACACAAATGATTCCGGCGCGGACGATACGGGTTTGACGGCCGCCGGTGGCGGGCGATTCTGGGAGGCATGGAAAACCCCGGGGAGATCGTCTGCATGGTGCTGGGCGGCCTGTTCATCTTCGCCGTCGTCAACGCCAAAGCCCAGCGCGTCGGCGGTTGGGGCAACTACCTGATGGGGTTCGTGGCGTTCTTCCTTTTCCTGCTCGTGCTTGGCGTCATCGTCAAGGGGTGCAAGGCCGTCTTCGGTTGATGAGCGAAGGCGGTTATCTCTGGTTTGCCGAGGCCGCACGGATGCGTCGGCTGATGAGGCCCGACGCGGACCCCGAGGCCCGGATGCATGCGATGCTCTCTTGGTTTTATCTCGTGATCGTCCGGGAGTCCCTGCTCATGGCCCGCCCGGATTTGTACCGCTTCGCGTCGGGTTTCAGGCGGGATAACACCGACTACGCCGATTACGGTCGTCACTTGGCCGGGGCCTACCTGTATTCCTACGAGGTCGGCTTCCGCGGGGGCATGGGCTTGGATGGCCCGCTGCTTCGTTTTTTCGAGGTGGAACTTGCCGCCTTTGTCGCTTGGTCCGCGGAGCAGGGCGCCCGGGGCGCGTCGTTATGGGATTTTGAGCCCAAGCTGCTTCCCATGACCTTGGCCTGGTTCGACGAGCTCTCGCCGTCGGCACCACGACAGGCCTGGTTCAAGGCGGTCTGCGCGCATCCTTCCCATCAGGAACTGTTCCGCGATCTTGCCGCATGGAAGCCCTGATGCTCAAGCAAGTCGCCATGTGCCTGCTCTCCGCCCAGGATCCGGATTCGTCCCTCTGGCTCTGGCTGGGCGCGGCGGCGGTCTTGGCCGCCGCGGGCTTCTATTGCTGGCATCGTCGCCGGAGGGCTGGTCCGGCGAAACCGCCTGCGTCCGATCCGCCCCCGCCGCGCGGGGGCTTCGAGGTCCAGGCCGAGCCGAGCCTGCGGGCCGGTCGCGCCGCCCAGCCTTCCCTCCGGCTGAGGTTCCGTGGCCAGGTCAAGTTGGACCGGTCGCTTGATCTCGTCTTGGTGGTCGGAATCCGCGATGTGACCGGAGGTATCCCACGGCCCGTCTTCGGCACTTCGGCCGGTCAGCGGGATCCGGACACCGGGGAGTTCCGGATGAAGCATCAACTCGGCTTGCTCGCGCCGCCCGGCAGGGATTACGCCGGCTGGACGCCGCTTGGCGTGGTCGACCTCGCTTCCCTCCAGGCACCCTTCGCCGGCCATCGCCAGCTGCAGATCTTCTGCGCGGGGATCTCGGAGCCGCTGGCCGACGTGCTCGATCCGACCCAGAACCTATACCACGAGTGTTGGGCGAATGCGACGGTCGAGGTCTACCTCCCCACACCCGGCTACACCCAGCTCCGGCAAGCGCGTTGCGTCGGGGCGGGCCTGGTCGTCGGGGCTTCCCTTGCCGTCGCCCGGGCGGAGGGGTGGGGCACCGATGACGCGGTGGCGAGGATCCGCTCCTGGATGGTCTGGCATGCGCGGGCCCAGGAGGCGCATTTTCCCGAGGAGGCCGACGAGTTGCGGCGCTCGATGGACGGCGCCTTGGAGCTCGCCTTACGGCTCACCTCGCCCGGCGGAACCATGATCGCCCAACTGGTCGCGCTCGGTCAGCCGGAGCTCCAGCAAGCCATGTTCCGGCTTTGCCTGGCGATGGGGCGCCGGCACGGGGGCATGTCGCCCGCGCGCATGGTCGAACTGGCCCGGCAGCTCGAGATCCCGCCCGAGGCCTGGGTTCGCCTGCATGAGCAAAGCCAGGAGCCCGAGGACCTGGAGGCCCTGGCCCTCGAGTTTGGTCTGGAGCCCGGTTGGGCGCCGGCGCAGGTCAAGGCCCACCTGCGCAAGGAGTTCGCGGCCTGCAATGCCCGTTCGCTGCTCGCGGGCACCGGCGCGGAGCGCGCGGAACTCCAGGCCAGGATGGCGGTCATCGCCAAGCTCACCCGCCGCTTTGGCTGACCGATGCCCCTCCGCGCGGGGCGGGAGCAGGACCGGTCCGGCCTAGGCTTGGCCGGCTGCCCGCGGCACGACGACGATGCCCTGTTGCCGCGTCATGCCGTCGAGCTGCTGGAGCAGGGGGCCGAGCTCGGCGCTGGCCTGGGCGACCGACTGGAGGTACATCCGGGTGTGCCCGGGGGCGACCTGGCAGGCTTCCTCGAGGGCGGCGATGAGCTTGTCGTTGCCGACCTTGCCCTGCTGGGCCGCCGGCGTGTCCTGGAGGACGATGGTCAGGCACTTCTCGACGATTTCGGTGGGGGCCTTGCAAAGCCCGTGCCGGAGGTCGGCCAGCCGGAGCTTGATGCCGCGGCTGGCCACGAACGCGCACAGCCAGCCCGAGAGCTTGTTCAGCTTATCGGCGATGAGCACCCGCGCGTGGTCGTCGATGAGCCGGTCGAGTTCGGCGCCGATGGCCTCGTTGACCTTCGCGATGGGTTCGCCGCCGTTCAGCCCCGCGGCGGCGGCGTAGGCGTCGGAGCCGAAGAACTGGATCAGCGCCTTCGCCCGGAAGCCGGGCGGAGGGTGCGTCGCGTGCAGGTGCGAACGGCCGAAGTCCGGCGAGAGCGCCACTTCGCGCCATTGGGCCACCAGCGCCGTCGCATCCATCCGCAGGTGCCGGCTGGTGAGGCCGCTGAGCAGCTTCAGTTTGGCGGAGACGGCCTTGTCCACTTTCCGGCAGGCGATGAGGCCGATGCGGTCCATGGTGAATTCCGCGTTCCGGGAAAGCATGCAGCCCTCGACCGTGTTGCGTTGGCCGGGCAGGTTCGCCTCGGGGACGAGGAAATGGCCGAGCTCGTGGCCGATGACGTAGGCCAGCTCGTCCTGGTCCGAGATCTCGACCATGAGGGAGTTGATGAGCACCACCGCGCGTCCGCCATCCTTGCCGCTGAAGGCTCCGATGTCGTGGTTGGGTTTGACGTAGACGTCGAGGATCTCCCGCGGGAAACCAAGGTTCCGGCAGGCCTGCAGGACCGAGGCCTCGACGGAGGGAACGAGTTGCTCCGTGACCCGCAGCATGTGGGACGAGAGGTTGCCGTCGCGCGCGGTCGGCTCCGCGACGAGCTGGCGGCTGAGTTCCGCCGCGGGCATGCGGAAGGCGGCGGCGGCGATCCGTCGCCGGCACTCCGCCAGGGCGGACAGGTGGTCGGGCGCGCTCATCGGCTGCGGCTGGTGAGCCGGGCGATGGCGTCGAGCATCGCCTGGTAGCGCGCGCGCTTATCCCGGTCCTTCTCGATCTGCAGCATGGCGTTGTAGCGGCCGAAGAGCTCGCGGAGCTTCTTGCGCAGCTGCTCCGGCGTGAGGCCGGCTTCGATGCCGAGCAACATCTCGTCGCTCACCGCGCCGCCGCCCGCGGCCATCGGCTGCGCCGCGGGGGCATGCTTGTCGCGGAGGGAGCGGATGGCGTCGTTGTCGATGCCCAGGAGTTGTCCGACCCGGTTGATGATGCGAAGTTCCTCGGGGTGGATGACGCCGTCGGCCGCCATGACGAGGGTGCAGAGTTCCAAGGCGTCGTAACTGGCCTGCTTGATGGGGGACTGCCTGAGGCTTGCCGCCGCCGAGTCGACCGAGAGCCGTCCCGCACGGGCGTCGGCGAACGCCTGGATCAGGGCCTCGTTGAGTTCGGTCTTCGCCTGCGCCTGCTCGTCGTCGGGCAGCCGATCGATCCGTTTCTTGAGCCAGGACTTGAGGGCCTTCCCTTCGGAGTCCTCGAAGTCATCGTCCGCGAAGGCGGTGGCCACGCCGAGCCGCAGGGAGAGCTTCAGGGCTTCCACCCGCTTCCCCTGCCATTCCTTGTAGCCGGTCGCGGGGTTGTTGAAATAGAGGCTGCAGCTGTTGCTGACGAGGCTCCGCCGCGCGGCCGGGGTGGTCTTCTCGGTGATGTAGCAATTGATTCGAAGGGACCGGGTGCCCGAGGCCGGGAAGGACAAGGACTCGGCTGGGGCGATGCCGACCTCGACCCAATCGCGGAAACCTTGGTCCGGCGCGAGCGTGCCGCCGCCGCGCACGCACTGGAACCCCGGGTGCTCGTGATGCTGGAAGTCGTCGATCGAGCAGAACACGGGCTCGCCCTGGCGGTCGTCCGTGATGTCCTGCATCCAGGTCACGAACTCGATCTCCATCGTCCGGTTGACCGGCATCAGGCCGCGGCCCTCGAACACCAGCACGTGCAACCCCTTGCCGCGCCAGTTCTTGTTCTCCGAGGCCCGGATCTCGAAATTCCCCATGCTGGCACCGGGGGGCGGGGTGGGCCGACGGTTCCGCGGCGGGAAGGGGTTGGGTTGCGGGCCGGGATCGGGAGCACCGCCGCGTCGGCTCGAGCTCTTCCCGTCGTCGGAGTTCGCGGCGATGATGGCGAAGACGATGACCCCGGCGATGATCCAGAACGCTAGCATCGGAGGCCTAGTCCAAGGTGTAGTCCTTGATGTTCACTCCCTTGGCCTTGGGCTTGTCCGACTCGGCCCCCTTTGCCTTGTCGATCTGGGCGTCCAAGGAGAGCCCGGAAAGCACGTCGATGACCTTGCACTGCATGATGCCGTTGGTGTCATAGGAATAGGTCACCTTGATCTCGGTGTCCTCGGTCACCAGCGGCAAGCCCTGGAGCTCGCCCTCCCAGATGATCTGCACGAAGTCCGGGTCGCTCTGTTCTTCCGCCGCTTGGGTGACGCTGACAACGATGGATTGTCCCTGATGACGTCCGCGCGAGAAGCTCTTGGTTTCGGTGCAGGGCAGGGGGCGATCCTTGGGGATGATGGTCTCGACCAACACCTTGCCTGAGCGGCGCTCGCGGTAGGTGGTGCCGAAGAAGTGCGGGGTGACGTCCTGCACCTTCTTGGAGCCGACGGCCACGGTCTGGGCGCCCGAGAGCTTGGCCTTGTTGCGGATGGCGGCGTAGAGGCAGGCGCCGAGCGCGACCGAACCAACGGGGTCCCGCGAGATGGGCTTGATGCCGAGGTGCCGTTCGACGCTCTGGGCGACGGCGGGGACGAGCGTCGAGCCGCCCGCGAGGAACACCCCGGCGAGGTCGGAGGCCTTGAGCTTGGCGTTGTCCAAGGCGGTATCGACCGCCAACTCGGCTTGGGTGATAAGGGTCGAGATCGCGGCCTCGAACTCGTTGCGGGTCACTTCCGTCCGCATCATGCCGTGGTCGTTGGAGCGCAAGGCGACCGAGGCCTTGTCCCGCGCGGAGAGGGTGTGCTTCAGCTGCTCGATGTCCCAGCGGGTGAGCTGGATGTCCTTCAGCGACTCTTTCGGGTCGAAGGCGGAGCCGGTCAGTTTGGTGTATTTCTGCCCGATCAGGCCGACCAGCTTCTCGTCGAGGTCCTTGCCGCCGAGGCGTTGGACGCCCATGCTGGTGAGCACCTTGATGTCGTCCCCGTCCACCTCGAGGATCGTCGCGTCGAAGGTGCCGCCGCCGAAGTCGTAGATCAGGTATTTGCCCCGGAGCTTGGTGGGCGAGGTGCTGGCGTAATAGATGGCCGCGGCCGTCGGTTCATTGACCAGGGCGTCGTTGCCAAGCGTGAAGCCCGCCGCCTTGGCGGCCTCGAGGGTGTCGACGCGTTGCTGGTCGGTGAAGTTGGCCGGTATCGTGATGATCGCGGCGTCGATGCGACCGTGGTTGGCCTCGTAGTGGTCCTTGATCTGCTTCAGCACGAGGGCGCTGAAGTCGCGCGGCCGCCATTCCTTGCCCTCTACCTGATGCACGACCGCGTCGTCGCCCATGTCGCGCTTGAACTCCAGGAAGATCTGCCCGTCCGGGACGACGCCGAACATCTTCTTGGCTTCGGTGCCGATGATCACCTTGTTGCCGCCCTCGAACCAGACGGCCGAGTGCGTGAGCAGGTCGCCCGCGCTGTTCTTGACGAGGATGGCCTCCCCGGAGTTGCTCAGGGCGGCCATGAGGGTGGTGGAGGTGCCGAGGTCGATGCCGATGATGTTGGCCATGGTTAGAGCTTGTAGACGTTGATCTTGGAGGGGGAGATGAAGTGTTTCTTGCCGGCCTCGTCCTGGGCGTAGAGCCCGACATTGAGGACTTCCTTGACGGTGCCGGGCTTGGCGCCGGCCGGGGCTTCCTCGGCGCGGACCACGACGAAGCTGCCGGCGGAAAGCTCGGTGACGGGCTGGCCGGGGACGATCGCGTCGAACTCGAGGCCGAGGTCGCTGACCGCCGACTCGATCTCCAGGCGCAACTGCTCGAGGGCGTCGCCGTCCGTGAGCCGGCCTTCGCGGCGGATCTTGAGGGTGAAGTGGAGGGTCTCGCTGATCGAGGCCAGCCGCGAGAGGCTGCGGCGGAATTCCTTCTCGCTGACCGCGGCGTGGAGGCGCCCGATCTGCGCCTCCTTCAGGGCGAGTTCCTTGACCAACTGGCGGACGGCCTCGTCCGTACTGGCCGAGGTCGCCGGCCCCGCGGCCGGTGCGGCCTCGGCGGGGGAAGCCACCCGCTCCGTGGCCGGCTCCGCGACGTCTTCGGCGAAACCTCCTCCGATGTGCAAGCCGTACCCGGTGAGCAACCAGGCGATGAAGGCCAGGGCATAGGGCCAGGCGCTGAGGTTTCCGAGGCCAAGCTCGAAGAGATTGGCCAAGGCGAGCAGGGCGATGGCCAGGAAGAGGGAGGCGATCCAGCTGAACATGTTCAGATTCGGTAGAGTTTCAGCTTGGCCGGCGACACATAGGCGCGTCGACCATCGGCGTCCTGCAGGTAGAGCGCGTCGCTGAGCGCCTCCTTGACCGTGCCGGCCTGATCCGGTGAGGGCGGGGGTTCCGCGGAGAGGGCGGTGAACGCCGCCGCGGGCAGGTCGGCGACGCGCGTGCCGGGGGCGATTTGGTGGACCTCCAGGCCGACGTCCGCGACCGCCGCCTCGATCTCGAGCATCATCTGGTCCAGGGCTTGCGGGATGTCCATCTTGCCCGCCAAGGTCGCCCGGCGCATGAATTCGGCGGTCTCCCGAATGGAGGCGATCCGGGCGAGGAGTCGCTTCTGGTCGCGCTGGACGAGCAGTTCCAGGTGCCGGGCCGATTCCTTTTCGCGGACGGAGAGTTCGCGGGCCAGGGTCTCGACGGCGTGGCGCAGCGAAGCGTCGTCCCCGGCGGCCAGGGCCGCCGGCGCCGGGTTTTGGAGCAGCCCGGCGATTGCGGCGACCTGGGCGCGCAAGGCGGCCAGCTCGGCGGCCGGGAGCGCGGAGGGCGCCGGTCGTTCCGGGGCCGCGGGCGTCCGGGCGGGCCGGGGGGAACCATCAAGGGCGACCAGTCCGAGCAGGAGCAGGAGCAGCAGGCCCAGGCCCAGGCCGAAGCTTCGGTGGCCCTCGGCAAGGAGGTAGGCCGACAGGCCGAGAATGACCGCGGCGGCCAGGAGGTAGGGGAGCGTCCGGCGCATAGGCCGCCCTTATGGACCACCGGGGAAATCTATTCAATAAAGTTAAAGGTACGGTCCGCTGATTTGCCCAGATACTTATTCACATGCGCCCACGGCAGCGCGCGCATCGGGCTGCCGACCGCCGCATGCCAGCGGTCCTCCGGCGCTCCTCCGACACTTGTTCCACAGTGAACCGCGCCCTTCGCCGAGATGGCTGAAGGTCTTGGCGTCGAAGACGCGGACGATGTTGGGGTGGCCGAGCTGCGACAGCAGGATGGCCTCGGCAGGCCTCCGATGGCCCGTCTCCTCCGTCACCCTGGGCTCCTTCAGCACCCTCATCCTCTGTTGTCGTGGCAAGCGCTTGGAGCACCACCTGCCCACCCTCGCCGAAGCCTGCCCGCGCCGGGCCGACGCCTACCTGGTGGCCATCGCCGGCGAATACCCGGGTACCCCGATCGCCGAGGTCTGCCAGGGAATCCGGGTCGGACTGCAGCAGGCACGGCTCGCCGTCCGCGACTAGTTCAACCGCGGGTTTCTGGCCTCGGTTCGGGCTAACTGTCGCTGGGCCGTTTCGCGGTGCGGGTTTGCTCTGACGTGATTGCACTCACAAACCCACTTAAAACTGTCAGTATTATTACTGTTGACAGTTATATGTCACGGAGTTGAGTTGGGGCAATGGCCCGTAAAGCCCATAAAACATCATGAATAGCCCAAACCAACACCGCCCCGATCTGCTGAAGTTCGCGGGCGAACTCGCCCCGGTGAACGAGGTGGTGGCGCTGCTGCGTGCCGCCGGCGGTCGCCCGTTCTTCATGGGTGGGTGCGTCCGCGACGCCCTGCTGGGGGTGCAGTCCAAGGATTTCGACATCGAGGTTTTCGACCTGAGCGTGGCCCAGATTCAGGCCGCCCTGTCCGCGCGTTTCGAGGTCATCACGGTGGGGGCGTCGTTCGGTGTCATCAAGGTCAAGGACCTGCCGGTCGACGTGTCCGTGCCGCGCCGCGAGAACCGCGTCGGGGCCGGCCACAAGGATTTCGAGGTCTTCCCGGACTCGACGCTGACGCCCCGCGAGGCGGCGACGCGCCGCGACTTCACGATCAACGCGATCGCTTGGGATCCGGCGACGGGCGAGCTGGTCGACGTCCATGGGGGCGAGGCCGACCTGCGCGCGGGCGTCATCCGCCACGTTTCCGATAAGTTCTCCGAGGATCCGCTGCGCGTCCTGCGCGCGATGCAGTTCGCCGCGCGCTTCGAGTTCACGGTGGCGCCGGAGACGGTGGCGCTGTGCGCCCAGCTGACGCCGGCTGACCTGCCGGCGGAGCGCCTGTTCGAGGAGTGGTCGAAGCTGGTGCTGAAGGGCCGCAAGCCGTCGCTGGGCCTGAAGTTCCTGCGCGACTGCGGCTGGCTGCGCTTTTTCCCGGAGCTGGCCGCCCTGGTGGATGTGCCGCAGGATCCGACGTGGCACCCGGAAGGGTGCGTCTGGACGCATACCTGCCATTGCATGGACGCGTTCGCGCGCCGTCGCGTGGGTGACGCCCGCGAAGACTTGGTCGTCGGCCTGGCGGTGCTGTGCCATGACATGGGCAAGGCGATCACGACGGAGAAAGCCGCCGATGGCCGCTGGCATGCCTACGGCCACGAGGAGGCGGGCGTGCCGATCGCCCGGGAATTCCTGGCTCGCCTGACCCGCGAGGTCTCCCTCTTCGAGGAGGTGTTGCCGCATGTGGCCAACCACGATAAGCCGTCGGCGCTCTTCCGCGCCCAGTCCGGTGATCCGGCCATCCGCCGTCTGGCGAAGAAGGTGGGCCGCATCGACCGCCTGCTGCGCGTCGACCTGGCCGACCGCCAAGGGCGCCCGCCGCTATGGCCGGGCGATGAGACGCCCCATGGCGTCTGGCTGATGGAGCGGGCTACCGCGCTGAACGTCGTCAGGGGCTTCGACCCGGCGATCCTGAAGGGGCGTCATCTCATCCAGGCCGGCCTGACGCCGGGCCCGCATTTCAACGCGATCCTCAAGGCGGCCGCGGAGGCCCAGACCGACGGCGGGTTCGCCGACGAGCCCGGCGCCGTCGCCTGGCTGAGGACCTGGCTGTCGACGCACTGAGCCGGTCGCGCGTCCCGCCCGCATGTCCCTCGACCGATTCCTCAAGGCCCAGGAGAAGTCCTACGCCGGGGCGTTGGCGGAGCTGCGGGCCGGGGCGAAGCGGGGGCATTGGATCTGGTGGATCCTGCCGCAGATGCGCGGCCTGGGGACTTCGGAGTATGCCCTGTTCTACGGTATCTCGGACAAGGCGGAGGCCACGGCCTATCTGGTGCACCCAGTGCTGGGCGCACGCTACCGCGAGTGCGTCGCGTTGATCCATGGCCACCTTTGCCGGGCTAGGGTGGCCCCATTGACCCTCATGGGGAGCGAGATCGACGTCCTTAAATTGCGTAGTTGCCTGGAGCTGTTCCTTTCGGCCGCCCCGAAGTCCGACCAGCCCTTCCTCACCCAAGCCAAGGAGATCATCGGGGCCCTGAGTTAGTTTCCCGCCCCGCCCCGAACAGGGGGTCAGACTACCTTAATGGGGTCAGACTACCTTAAGGTAGCCTGACCCCCCGATGGATTTGGGCGATTTCACCTAGCTCAGTCCCTGCTCAGCCGCAGCGCCGCAGGAAGAAGAGCATGAGCAGGACGGATAGCACGATCGTCACCAGGCAGCTGCAGGCTGGCCCGGCGGTATCGATGCCCTCATCCAGCTTTCGGTTGAACTCGTCGTCGTTCATGGGGCGGATTCAGGAGGGGTCACCGAGACGATGCTTGCCTACGTCCCGGTACCATTGGCCGCAGTCGGAGAGGAATTTGCAGATACCAAGGAGGCAATCGATGAACCACGGGGCGATGCGTCCGTAGAGCTCCGGTCCGGCGTAAGAGTCTAGGTGGGCGTGGGCGTAGAGCGCGCCTCCGTTTTGCCACGTGATCGCGCCATCCGATTGGTCTCCGTTGCCATCGAGGTGGAGCGGGAAGGTGAGGGGTGGGCAGAGCAATCCGTCCGGGGTTTCGCGGACGTAGGCCAGGGCGATTTGCATTTCCTTCGGGCCAAGGTTGAAGATGACCTGGGCGGTGCCTTCCTTGTCTGCGGTCCGAGGGAGGAAGAGGCATTTCATGTTCGTGCCATGGATGCCCATCTGGAGAAAGTGGGCGACCTTCGGGTTGGTCGAATGGCAAAGCCCCCAGTCCAGGTCTTTGCGTTGCTTGACGAGCTGGGCAACCTGATTCCAGAGACTGGCGATGTCCTGGGGGTCGTCGGCGCTGGCGGTCATCGGGGGCCAGGGACGAGGTCGGCTCCGTAGTCGTCGACCGGGTTCAGGATGGTGAATTGGTCGTTTTCGAAGCGTCGGAATCGTAAGTCCTCGCCTTCCGGAAGGAGGTTGGGCTGGGTAATGACCGTGAGTTCCCACTTGGAGCCGTCTTTCTTGCGGACGGCCACGACGGGTAGGCGAAGCCTTCGGCGGAGGTGCATGGCTTGCGCCAAGTGTTCCAGCTCGATCCGATAGGGTTCGTTTGCAAGGTAGGGTAGGATATCGACGAGCGGATGTCCCCGGGCAAGGTCCGCAGGGGCGGCGTCCACGCGTTTGATGCAGAGCCGGAGTCGTTCCTCGATCGGCAGGCTCTGGTCCCTCATAAAGGGGGCGACCCGTTCCTCCCAGGAGGGGCCGAAGAGCGAGCCGAATAATCCCATGCGCCACCATGGGCGACGGTCGCGATGGGGTCAAAGTATTTATATAACTTTATACAATAAGTTTGTCGTGCGCGGGTCGATGGGCGAGGGTGTGGCATGCCCCAATCTTCCTCCCGCCGTGGCATCTGGGTGCCGCGGTCCTGCTTCTGGCCCATCGTGTTGCTCGGCCTGGCGGTATTCCTGTTGGATAAGTGCTTTTCGCGCTGAAGACAGGGGTTCCCGCCCCCTGAGCTGGGCACGGATACCCCCATTGCTTGACTCGTTTGGGGCGTGGGGCAGTTTGGGAAGAGCCCCGACCGCGGCTGGTCCGCCGGCGGCTTCCCCCTCCGGGTGGATTTAGCGGCTCCTACCTTTTACCTCAAACTGTCCCCATGAAATCGTCCCTCTCTCGTCTCCTCCCCGGTCTCGGCCTCGCGGTCGCATTGAGTTTCGGGGTTATGCCCGCGGCGGCGGCCCCGGCGCCGGCGGCTCCCCTGAGCGCGCAGGAGCAGAAGTTGAAGGCTCAATATGAGACGTTGCTGGCTGGCCTGCAGGCCGAGCTGGCCAAGGCGATCCCGGCGATGGCCGAGGACCGCAAGACGGCTTTACAGCGGGCCCGCACCGAGGTGGCCAAGGCGAGGGCGGCCGCGAAGACGGCCCAGGAGGCCTTGGGCAAGGTGGGGACGGCGAAGGCTTTGGTGGACCACGCCAACGGCAAGTGGCTGGGGGGCGCGGCCAAGGGGATCGCGGCGGCCGAGGCGGCCTTGAAGAAGGCGACGTCCGACGCGGAGCGCGCGGCGGCGAACAAGGAATTGGCGAAGTGGCAGGCGAATCGCGAGGAGGGCCTGAAGGCCCTGGCCGAACGGCAGGCGGCCCTGACGGCCGCGAAGCAGGAGGAGCCGAAGTTGGTCGCGGCGAACAAGGCCGCCCAGGAGGCGCTCGCCCAGGCCGAGGCGGCCGAATTGGCCGCGGCGAACGCGGCGCTCAAGGGCGCCGAAGGATTTTTGGCCGGCGATAAGCTGGACGCGAAACTGGTCCGTTGCGCGGTGCTCTTCAACGCGACGCCGAAGGGGCTCGCGAAGTACGCCGCGCTGGGCGCCGCCGAGGCGGCGACGGTGGAGCGCTTGCTGGCCGACGACGAGTTGATGAAGGCGATGCTGGTCGCCGGCGGCGCGGAGGGCGGTAACTACGGCCAAGCGGCGCAGATCTACGCGACGATCCTGAAGGCGCACCCGGAGGCGGCGACGGGCCTGCTCCAGCGGTTGGCCCTGGCGGTCAGCTTGGAACACGCGGTACCCATCGAGCAGAGCAACCCCGAGGCGGATAAGTCCGCCCCGCCGGTGGTCGACCCGCTGGGTCGCTACCGCCATTACGCGAAGGCCCAGGCCGCCGGGGAGCTCGACCCGGCCTTCAAGACGCTGTCGGTCTGGGAGCTCCGCAACGTGGTGAACGGCGACGAGCCGGACGCTTTCCTGACGTGGGGCCGCGAGATGCTCCGCAACTATCGGCCCGACCACGTGCTGAATCCGGACTATGGCTGGCGTTATTCACGCGCGGTCAGCACCGACGTGAGGTATGGTTCGCAGAACGTGAAGGACGACCTCCCGACGCTGCAGAAATATCAGAACATCATCAAGAACGGCGGGATCTGCGGACGGCGCGCGTTCTTCGGCCGTTTCATCCTGCGTTCGTTCGGGATCCCGACGGTGGCGCGCCCGCAGAAAGGTCATGGCGCGCTGGCGCATTGGACCCCGACCGGTTGGGTGATCAACCTGGGCGCGGGCTGGGGCTACCCGGACGCGAAGGGTGTCCTCGAGCTTTCGGACGCGGATTTCCTCCTGGAGACGCAGGTCCGCCAGTCGCCCGCGGCCCACTTGAAGGCGTTGCGCGCCCAGTGGGCCGGGGACGCGCTCGGCGAAGCCAAGTATGTGAGCCTCAAGCCTGGCACCGGCGGGCTCTGGAATTTGCTGTCGGTCTACGCCAAGAAAGCCGCCGTGGGCGGTCAGCCCGCGAAGCCGCTCGCCGCGCTCGGCGAGGAGCTGTCGGAGGCCAACGAATCCGCCGAGGTGCGGTCCCGCGCCTTGGTGAAGGCCACGGTCAACCCGGCCGACAAGAAGATCTTGGTCGGGGCTGACGGCAAGATCACGATCCCGGCCGCCGCGTGCGGGGGCGCCCAGATCCTGGGCAGCTTCGGCGGTGGTCATCAGCTCTTCTCCGGTGGCGGCGCGATCACTTGCGACGTCGAGGTCGCGCAGGCCGGTAACTACGCGCTGACCGCGCGGGTGGTGACCGTGCAGGACAACCCGAGTATCAAACTCTCCGTCGGCAAAGCCGCGCCCGTCGAGCTCGCCATTCCGTACACCGTCGGACAGTGGCAGCAGACCGCTCCGGTCACCGTGGCGCTCGCGGCCGGGAAGAACTCGCTGCGTTTCGTGCGCCCCGACGGAAGCCGCGGCCTAAGCGTCCGTGAGTTCGTCCTGACCCCGGTCAAGTAATCCTCAGAACCAAGAAGAAGGGGTCAGGCTACTACGTGAGGGTCAGACTACTACATCGTAGTCTGACCCCCTCTTGTGGCTAGGTGATTGTCTCCAGGTGCTAGGACCGGTTGAACGGCGATTCCTGCCAGGCTTGGCTTGGTCATGGCCAGGCCTACCAGGAGAGAGAATCCCGATGCGATTTACCATGTCTATTCGCGTGGTAATTATCGGGCCCCGATTTTTGCGGATGATGGGGCGGCCCAATCTTTCCTTCGGGCGCTAGAGGCGACCATCCGGCGAGCCGGGTGGGAAGTCTTTGCTTATGCTATCATGCCCAACCACTTTCACCTGATGTTGAGGGCCCCGCGCGCTAATCTCTCGCGGGGGATGCACCTGCTGCTCTCGGCCTTTGCGCTGCGCTTCAATGGTTTCAATGAAGAGCACGGGCATGTATTCCAAGGTCGGTACCATGCTAAGCGGGTACCGAGAGGCATGGATTCATCGCGGGTGTTGGACTATATCCACCTTAACCATGTCAGAAAAGGCCTGCTCACAGTCGAAGATTGCACGTTGAGCTCTTTGAGTAGCCTTTCTCGGCTAGTGCACCCTGAACGACGTGAGTTAATGCATATCGGGGAGGCGCTCGAAAAGATCGCGGGCTATCCGGACCGTGCCGATGGGTGGAATCGCTACCTCACCCATCTGCGCTCGGTGCTGTTGGAGGATGCCTCTGGGGCCAAGTATGAGGCGGAATGGATCGCCGCGGAGAAGGCCAGGGGGCTACCCCTCCTTGAATTGGTTCGAAATGAGGAGCGCCCTCCTTCCGCTCCGGAGGGCGATTACGCGCATTTGGACGCGAATCACTCCGAGGCTATTTTCCAAAAGCTGTTAGCCAGAGAGGGTAAGGTGGAAGCAGATCTCACTCTGGCTCATGGTCTCGTCCCTTGGAAAATACGGATTGGAAGGGAGATGACACTCGATACTACCGCCTCCTTCGTTTGGTTGGCCCAGCGGCTTAAACTAGGGAGTCCTGCCTATTTCGCCCGGGTCCTCTCCGAAACACGGGGTCAGGCTACTACGTGAGGGTCAGACTACTACATCGTAGTCTGACCCCCTGTTACTTGGTGCGGTGGTAGCCGGCCCAGGCGGTTTCGTGCTCGGCGCGGGTGGCGTAACCGTGCTGACCCAGGTAGTCGGTGACTCTGCGGTAATCAGCATGGGCTTCCTGTTTCCTGCCGAGGGCTTCGGAGATTTGGGCGAGGTTGAGCAGGACCAGGTAGGCCGGCGGGGGCCAGCTATCCTGCTGTCGCATGCAGATGTGGAAGGCTTCCTTCGCGTAGTCGAGGGCGAGTTCCGGTCGACCGATCCGCAGCAGTTGCTGCGAGTAGCGGAACATCCCGGTGGCGCGCAGGCCGTCGTGTTTGTGGCGCTGACCTTCGGCCAAGGTGAGAAGAGCGTGGTGCAGGACCTTCTCGTGGTCGCCGAGCCGGTGGTAGAGGTGGGTCATCTCGCCGTGGATGGCCCCATTGAAGAAGGCGTTCCGACCTCGGCTGGGGGCGAGTTCGAGGCCTTGGCGGGCGACCTTCAGGCTACGTTTGATCGGGCCGAAGCGAGACAGGATGCGAAGGCTGAACAAGATCACGCAGGAGTGGACCAAGGCGGGGTAGCGCTCCGCCCGACGAAGATTATCCCAGATGAGCCGCAGACCGGACTTGGGTTCGAGCTTCCAGAAGACGCGCCTGGCGTGATTCACCAGCTCCAAGGCCTCGCCGTTATTGTACTCGAAGATCATGAGCGCACGCTCGTCCACGGCGGGCCGGCGGAAGGCGCCGGGGCCACGCAGGGGTTGCGCGCCGGACTCATCGAAGTCGCGGATCATGGGGAGGGCGGTCGAGGATAGGAACGGGCGGCCGCCTTCCTAGATTTTATTGAAGAAAAATAGACGCTAGGAAATCACCGAGGGCTAGTGTGGGGGCAGGCTTTGGGGCGAGGTATGCGGGCATGGTGACGCGGGGGCAGGGGGGATTGATGATGCCTTCTTGGGCAGGGATGAGCGTCCCCGCTCGTCCGCGCATCGTGCTCGGCACGGGGTCAGGCACGCCATCGCTACGCGAGGCGAAGCCAGACCCCATGCCGGCGGCCTTGCCCGCGGGCCCGCCACGCTGCATGCGGCACTGGGGCAGGAACCATCAGGTCCGGCGTGCTGAAGCCCGACCCATGCCGCGGGCCGACTGGGACGGTCAGCCCTACCGCAAGGCAACGAGGTACGACCGAAGGGGAGGGAGGGCCGTAAATTTTTAAGGAAAATAGGGGGTTTTCGAGGGGGCTGGACAAAGGGGGAAATTGGCGAAAACCTACCGGTCCGTCATGGCTCCCCCCTCCACCTCAGGTGACACCTCCACGGCCGCTTGGTTGAGCGTCGACCGGATTTTCGGCGCGGAGAAGGAATTCCGCACGGAGAGCTGGGGGCCGGCGTATTGGCTCAAGGATGGCCAGGCCTTCACGACGCTGGAGCCCTCGGCGGATTTTCGGGACCACCCCCAGGCGGCCGAGATCAAGGACATCGTCCGGGTCGATCCGGCGACGGGTGAGCGGACGGTCCTGGTCTCCGCCCGCGAGCTGCTGCCGCCAGGCGCCGCCCGGCCCCTCGAGCTCGAGAAATATGAATGGTCGGAGGACACGACCACGCTGCTGATCTTCACCAACGCCCAGAAGGTCTGGCGCGAGAAGACCCGCGGCGATTACTGGGTGCTGCACCGCCCGACAGGCTCGCTCCGTCAACTCGGCGGCGCCGCCCCGGCGGCCTCGTTGCTCTTCGCCACGCTGTCGCCGGACGGGACCCGCGTGGCCTACGTGCACGCGAACAACGTCTACGTGCAGTCCTTGGCCGACCTGGCCATCACCGCCCTGACGACCGACGGCGGACCGCACCGCATCAACGGCACGGCCGACTGGGTCAACGAGGA
>Ga0315907_10001814_pt1 | contig 28216 bp, 22 predicted proteins | sample LakEriMetagenome_3_FD_203525 | JGI IMG/M metagenome (GOLD analysis project Ga0315907, IMG submission 203525) | Freshwater fungal communities from buoy surface, Lake Erie, Ohio, United States - Buoy 12 MA123 | ecosystem: Environmental > Aquatic > Freshwater > Lake > Lake biofilm | place: USA...
ATCAATTTCAACCGTCCCACCCAGCGAGGTGATGTTGCGCTTGACCACATCCATGCCAACGCCACGCCCGGAGACATCGGTCACTTCACTGGCAGTTGAAAATCCGGGCTCGAAGATCAGCCCATAGACCTCCTGATCGCTCATCTGGTCGCTGACCGCCAGGCCTCGCTCGGCCGCCTTGCGCAACAGCTTGCCCCGGTTCAGACCACGACCGTCATCGCGCACCTCGATCACAATCGAGCCACCCTCGTGCGCGGCCGCCAGCGTGACCGTGCCGTGCTCAGACTTGCCCGCCGCCAGCCGATCCGCCGGCAACTCAATGCCGTGGTCCGCCGCATTGCGCACCAGATGGGTCAGCGGATCAGTGATTTTTTCGATCAGGCCCTTGTCCAGTTCGGTGTCTTCACCAATGGTGTGCAGCTCAATGCGCTTGTCGAGCTTGCCGGCCAGATCGCGCAGCATGCGCGGAAAACGGTTGAAGACTGCGGTCATCGGAATCATCCGGATGGCCATCACCGCTTCCTGCAGCAAGCGGGTATTGCGCTCCAGATCGGTCAGACCGGTGGCCATGCGCTGATGAATCACACCGTCCAGGTCACGCCCGGTCTGCGCCAGCATGGCCTGCGTAATCACGAGCTCGCCAACCAGATTGATCAGCTGATCGACTTTCTCGATCGGCACGCGAATCGTTGCGCTTTCCAGGGCGCCTGATCCACCGCCAGCGGGCCGCGGCGCGCCAGCCGCCTGAGCACCAGGCGACACGGTGAGCGTGGCAGAAGCGGTCAATGGAGCAGACGGTGCTGCCACCGCCACCAAGGCCTGCGCGAGCGCGCTGACCTGCGGCGCATTGACCGGCTCAGCCTCGGCCTGCGGCAGCGGCTCGAAGAAGCCGAAGTCTGCGTCCTGTGCGACAGCCGGTGCAGCCACTGGCATGCCAGCCGGGCTGATCTGAACCTGTTCACGGGCCACATGAAACGAAAACAGATCCAGCAGCTCGCTGTCGTCGGCCGTGGTGTGCACTTCGAATCGGCGCATGCGCTGGGCATCGGGCTGGCCTGCATCCAGAGGCGCAATGCGACCCAGCCCGGGAATTTCGGCAAAGAGCTCTGCGAGATGGTCCGCTGCGGACGCGTCGTCAAGCGGACCGATCGCAATGCTCAGGCAACGCTCGCCAGGCACGGTGGCCACCGCAGCAGACACCGCAGCGGGTGCGGCCACGACCGGCGCGGCCGCAGGGGTCACAGCGGCAGGGGGCACGATGGCAGGCACCCCGATGACGGGCGCTGGCTGAACCACTGCAGCCACTGGCGCACCCGCGCTGTCGCCATGCGCAAGCCCCCGAATCCGGGCGACCAGTTCCGAGCAGTCCAGACTGTCGCCACCGCCCGACTGGCGCAGCGCCAGCAGCTGGCGCAGTACGTCGCCGGACTCCAACAAGGTATCGATCATGGTCGTGGTCACGACCAACTCGTGGCGGCGCAGCTTGTCGAGCAGCGTCTCCATCACATGGGTGAGGTCTGCCACATCCTGAAAACCGAAGGTTGCGGCTCCGCCCTTGATGGAATGCGCGCAGCGGAAAATCGCATTGAGCGACTCGTCATCGGCACTGTGCGTGTCCAAGCCGAGCAGCAAGGCTTCCATGTTGGCCAGGTTGTCGCCAGCCTCTTCAAAAAACACGTCGTAGAACTGCGAGAGATCGAACTCGCCGCCTGCACCCTGGTTTGCCTGTGTGTCGCTCATTACGTTTTCCTGGCTGGCCCCGTTACCGGGGGAGGACCTTACCGATCACTTCGATCAGTCGGGCCGGGTCAAAGGGTTTGACCATCCAGCCGGTTGCGCCTGCAGCGCGTCCGGCCTGCTTCATTTCATCGCTGGACTCTGTGGTGAGCATCAGGATGGGGGTGCGTTTGAACCGATCCGTCCCACGTAACTGGCGCACCAGCGTGAGTCCGTCCATGCGGGGCATGTTCTGGTCTGTCAGCACGAGATCCACATGCTGATCGCCCAGCTTGTCGAGGGCGTCCTGCCCATCGACCGCCTCGATCACCTGATAACCGGAGTTGCGCAATGCGAACGACACCATCTGGCGCATCGAGGCCGAGTCGTCCACCGCGAGAATCGAAGCCATTGAATTTCCTCCGCAAGCCTTAAAAAAGTTCCACCGATCCGGCATCCACCGCATGCTGCGCAACCGGGCACGGGCGCTCGACCCATTGCACCGCGCAGCCCGGGTCCTCATCCGCCATGGCCAGGTTGCCCAGGCAATCCGCCACCGAACCCAGTCGTCTGCGTGCATGCGAAATCAGCTGCGAGGCGAGATCCTCGAACTGCAGCGCCACGACGGCTGCACCCAGCTCGGCCTGCACGGCATCGCGCTGCGGCGACGGCGGCACACGAGACTGGCCGTCCATGGCATGCGCAAACCGCTCATGCAGCTGGACCACCGCGTCTGCCAAGAGGTGCTGCAGACGGTCCAATTCCGTGGCTGCCGTCAGCAGCTCGTCCTGCATGTCGGCAGCCATCTGAGGCGCCACCAGCGTGCCTGCTTCATCAAACTGTTCGTCAGCCATATCGCTCGTTTTTCCTGCCAGAGAGGGCACTGCGTCGAACACCCTGCGTGCTACCATCGATCGAACTCGGTGCCCCAGCGCTCTACAGGGGCCATTCTCAGACCCCAGCCCCCTCGGGCAACTTCAGATAAGACCGGTTGCATCCGACCAATTCCATGGAGCGGACCAACGCCGACGGTTCCGATGGCGATCCGGTGCGCGTACTCGTGGTTGAGTCATCTGAACTCGACTGCGCAGTACTGCTCCAGGAAATGCGCCGTCAGCGCCTGCAGCCCGAAGCGCTGCGCGTTGAATCCGCCGCCGCGCTGTGCGCAGCGCTGGACACCAAACACTGGGATGCCGTGATTTCCGAGCTTCAGTTGCCTGGCTTTAGTGGCACGGAAGCCCTGCACATCGTCCGTTCAAGGGGGCTGGAGCTGCCGTTCATCATCGTTTCGGGCGCCATCGGCGAAGATCTCGCGGTTTCGGCCATGCAGGCCGGCGCAGACGACTTCCTGATCAAGGGCCGCCTGGCACGCCTGGGCCTGGCGCTGCGTCAAGGCATGTCGGCTGCCAACGTCCGCAAGGAGCGCACCAGCGCGAGGCAGGCACTGGCCGAATCCGAGCGCCGCTTGCGTGAACTCACCGATCACCTGCAGCAGGCGGTTGAAGCCGAACGTGCCGCCATCGCGCGCGAAGTGCATGACGACATCGGCGGCATGCTGACCGCATTGCGCTTCGATCTTTCATGGATCGAGCGACATGGCCAGGAAGCAGTCAAAGCCCGCGCCCAACAGGGACTGGACACGCTGGATCAGGCGGTGGCGGCCGTTCAGCGCATCCTGCGCAACCTGCGCCCCCCTGCGCTCGACGCCGGCCTGGTCGCAGCGCTCGATTACCTGGTGCGGCAAATTGCCAGTCGCACGGGCCTGAACGTGCAACTGTCGTGCAACCAGGACCAGGTGGAAGTGTCCGAGCAGGTGGCGATCACGGTCTATCGCGTGGCACAGGAGTCGCTCACCAATGTGGCCAAGCATGCTCAAGCCAGTCACGTGCGGCTGGACCTGGTCATGCGCAACGATCTGCTCTCGCTTGAGATCACCGACGATGGCATTGGCATTCGTCCCACGGACCTGGGCAAAGACAGCTCGTTCGGGTTGCGCGGCCTGAACGAACGCGTCCGACAGATCGGCGGCTGGCTGGAGGTGGCAACGGGTCAGCCGCATGGGTCCCTGATGTTGACGATTCCGCTGACCGACGCGGCGGCACGTTTGCTTGAGTCGGAGCCGCAGTCATGATCCGTGTCGCCCTGGTCGATGATCACGCGCTGATTCGCCGCGGGCTGCGAGACTCCCTGAATGAAGCGGGCGATATCCGCGTGGTGGGTGAAGCCGCAGACTATGGCGAGTTGCGCCAGTTGCTGCGCGATACCGAGTTTGATGTGCTGCTGCTAGACATCAATCTGCCGGGGCGCAGCGGACTGGACGTGCTGCATTCTCTGGCCGACCATCCGGTGCGCATCCGCACGCTGATCCTGACCATGTATCCCGAAGATCAGTACGCGATCCGTGCGCTCAAGGCGGGCGCCATGGGATATCTCAATAAATCAGCCGACCCCGGGCAAATCGTGAGTGCGGTGCGCACAGTGCATGCCGGACGCAAATTCATCACACCGGCGATTGCGGAAGCCCTGGCAGAGCGCCTGTCGGTCGATGAGAGCCACGCAGCCCACGAGCGTCTGTCTGATCGTGAGTTCCAGACCCTCATCCGATTGGCATCGGGCAAGCGACTCTCGGACATTGCCACCGAGCTGAACCTGTCGCCCAAGACCGTTTCGGTCTATCGGGCCCGCGTACTGGAAAAGCTTTCCGTCCAGACCAATGCCGAGCTGACGACGTACTGCCTGAAAAACGGCCTGATCGACTGACTGGCTCAGCGGCTGACTGACTCAGTGGCTGACTGACTGAACGGCTCAGCGCTTCACGCGACCGATACGCAATTCTTGCCAGCCCGTTTAGATCGGTACATCGCTTCATCTGCCCGCGCCAGGGCCGACTCGAGCGAATCGGTGGTCCGAACCCGGGTCAACCCAGCCGAAAACGTGATGAATACCTTGCGCGACTCGTGCAGATACACCGATCGCGTGAGCTCGCGCTGCGCGCGCACCAGGCAGTCGCGTGCCTCATCTTCGGTGCGCTCTGGCATCAGGATGACGAACTCTTCACCGCCGTAGCGCGCCACCGTCTCGCCGGTGCGCACCTGACCCTGCAGCAGCTTGGCCAGATGGCGCAGCACGCCATCGCCCGCGAAATGGCCTAGCGCATCGTTCACCCGCTTGAAGTCATCCACGTCCAACAGCGCCACCACGACTTCCCCACCCGCGCGCAGGGCCGACTGCACCGCGACGAAGGCTTGCGCCAGACCCGTGCGGTTTGCCGCTTGCGTGAGGTGATCGGTGAGCAGCAGCTCGCTGGTACGCGCCAACTCCCGCTCGAGCCGCTCAACCTGACTTTCAAGTTCGAGGGCCTGGCGCGCGCCACCTTCAAGCTGGCCGCGCGCCTGCGCAACGGTGCTCGCCATCGATTGAGCCCCGGCCACCAGATGCCGCACTTCGTCGGCAATGGCTTCGATCGAATCGGCCTGGGCAATCAGCGCAAGGTGGGTATTGAGCGCATCGCCAAAGTCACCGGACCGCTCGCCAAGCTGGGTCATCTGCGCGATCAGGTCGGGCAGCAATCCGCGCAGCACGCCCAGTGCATCGCGCCGGTTACGCTGCAGATCGTGCTGAGACTGACGCGCGTTTTCGAGCATGGCCCGGGCCGCTGCAAGCGACCGCCGATCGGCACCGGTGCCGACGGATTCGCGAATCGCCTGGACCTGGATCGCAAGCCAGCTGTCGCGCTCGGCCATCGACTCGATGCTCTCGCACAGCGTCCGTACAATTTCCAGCAGTTCGGAATGGGTCTTGCGCAGGGTGTCCATGGATCGGAACGCCCCGCTTTCATCCTGGCCATGCGGCTGCTCAGCGGCCTGCTCATCTGTGGCAGACACCGGCCCGCCGACCGCCTTCCAGGCTTGCAGATAATTGGCAGGAGTCGGCTGCAGACCCCGTTCAACCAGATGCCTAATCGCGGCGCGCGCGATATTCGCTGCCACCGAATCGCGCGCACCGGACAAACTGGATGCTGAGGTCCCCGATACGGCTGCGGGCCGGTCTGAACGGTCCGAGGCGCTCATGCCTGAACGATCCGCTCCTGCGCAGGCACAGGCGCTGTCAGCACGGAGCGTGCGAATCGGATCGCCTCGTCCATGGGCATGGCGCGCCCGAAGAGATAACCCTGCTGTTGGTCGCAGCCCAGCTCAATCAGTGCATCGCGCTGGGCTTCGGTTTCCACGCCCTCGGCGATCACCTCGAGCCGCAGATTCAGTGCCAGACCGACGATGGCACTGGCCACCGCACGACTGCGTTCAGACAGATGCGCATCCTGCACGAAAGAGCGGTCGATCTTCAGCGTGGTGAGCGGCAGGCGGGTCAGATAGGCGAGCGACGAGTACCCGGTGCCGAAGTCGTCGATTGCCAACCCCACCCCGAGGGCACGGATGGCGCGCAACACCGCCAGGGCCAACTCGGGATCGTGCATCAGGCCCGATTCAGTGAGTTCGACCTCCAGTCGCTCTGCCGGCACGCCATGGCGCGCCAGGGCTGCTTCGATGAGTTCGGGCAGCCTTCCGTCCGACAACTGCTGCGCGGACAGATTGACCGATACACGGCAATCACTGCGCCCGGCGCGAGACAGCGCACTGATCATGGCGCAGGCCTGGTCGATCGCCCATTCACCCATCGGAACGATCAGTCCATTACGCTCGGCGATCGGGATGAATCGCGTCGGTGACTGCATCTGCCCCCGATGCGACCAGCGCATGAGTGCTTCAAATCCAATCAGCGTGCGGGTGCTTGCAGCAAACTTGGGTTGCATCTGCATCGAGAGCTCGCCACGCTCCATCGCATAGTGCAGATCACGCTCCATCATGAGCCGATCGGTGGCGGTCTCGGACATGGACGGATCGAATCGCAGTACCCGTTCGGTGCTGAGCGCCGCGGCAGCACGGCGGGCCAACTCTGCCCGCCCCAGCCAACCGATCGGATCATCCTGTGCAGGATCAGCCGCATGGACCCCGATCGAGGCATTGAGGAACAATTCACGCTCGCCCAGTCGGATCGGCTCAGACAGAAGATTGAGCACGTTGCGGCATACCTCGAGCGATTCATCAGGCTGGGCGAGATGCTCCAGCATCAGCCCGAATTCATCGCCACCCAGATACGCCACGGCAGCAATGCGTGCACGACTGGCGCCCTGGCTCCATTGCGGCAACGCGGAACGCGACAATCGGCGCAAACGCTGAGCCACTTCCACAATGAGTCGGTCACAGGCGTCCTGGCCAAACGCTTCCAGAACTTCGTGGTAGCGGTCGATGTCGAGCAGCGCAAGCCCCAGGCCCTGCGCCCCGCGACGCGGCCCCGCCTTCAGTTGTTCGACAAACCATGCGCGGTTCGGCAGCCCGGTCAGCGTATCGTAGTGGGTGAGCCGATACACCCGCGCTTCGGCACTGGATGAGGGCGAGACGTCATGCACATGTCCGGTCACCTCGAAAGACTGTGCGTCCAGCGCAATAACCTGCTGCACTTCGATGCGCACCGTTCGCTGACCCGATGAACGGGTACGGATCTCGACCTCCGGGCGCCCCGGTTGCCCGCCTCGCAACAGCCGCTGCATGCTCACCATGAGGCGCCGGCGTTCGTGCGTGGACAGCACATCCAGCAACCAACGCACATCGGCCACCCCGTCTGGAACACGCCGATCGATCAATCCAAACAGATCATCGCTGCCGCGCACTTCCCCACTGTCGGTCCGCCAGACGAATCGGCCATTGCGCGCTGGACTGCGAGGATGCGCATGCTGCCCACCTGCACCCAGCGTGCGTTCGAGACGCGCGACCCACAGCATCTGACGCAAGCGATGCACCAGCATGGCGGCATCGGTCTCACCGACACTGAAATCGGTGACGCCTGCATCCTGCGCCAGCCGGTGCAACTCACTCGCCGCATCGGACGACAGGAGCAGGACTGGCAATTCCTCGCCACCGGGATGCTGACGAATCTGCTGACACACCACATAGGCGGCAGGCTCACGCACCGCGGCATCGATCACGACCGCATCCGGATGCGCTTCATCGATCAGGTCGCCCACTTCATGCGGACGATTGCATTCAGTGACGAGAAACCCGCGCTCGCGCAGTTCACGACCAGTGTGCATGAGCCACATCGCATCATCGTGGATCAGCAGCACACGGGGGATGGCCTCAGAGGCAACCGAAACAGCACGGGTCGCTGAGGCCATCGGTGGAAGGGGTGCGGCCAGTGAAGCGGTCATGACTGCGGTCGATTGCCTGCGCGTCGGATCAGCATAAGCGCTTGATTCTACCGTCGCGCCATCTTTTCGTCACATTTTCAAAGGCCCCAGCGCGCGGTTTGCATCGATGGAAGGCGGGCGCAGTGCAGGCGGGCTGCACCCAAGCCGCCGCCGAGGATCGATTCACTTCACTGCAGTGACCACTGCGGCCACAGCGGCCGTGAGGCGTTTGGCGGCATCGATATGCAGGAACTCATTGGGGCCGTGGGCATTGGACTGCGGACCCAGGACACCCGTGATCAGAAACTGCGCATCCGGGAAGCGTTCACCCAACATGCTCATGAAAGGGATCGTGCCGCCTTCACCCATCCAAGCGGCTGGCCGCCCCCAGGCCGCCTGCGAGGCGGCATCCACCGCCTGCTGCAACCACGGGGCGGTGGGTGGCGCGTTCCAGCCAGTGGCCCCATGGCCGCCCGAAAAACTCACACGCGCGCCATAGGGCGGATCCTTTTCCAGCACTTCTCGCATGATGGCTGCCGCGCGTTCGCCATCCAGTGTCGGCGGGATTCGCAGCGACAGCTTGAGCGAGGTGCGGGGGCGCAGGACATTGCCGCCTGCGGCAATGCCGGGCAGATGCTCGGCACCGGTCACTGAGAGCGCCGGACGCCAGGTGCGATTGAGGATCGCTTCCACCGGATCGGTCGTGGTGGGCATGGCGTGCGCATGGGCGTCCGGGCCATGATTGCAGCCGACCCACGGGAACTGCTTCCAGATCTGGTCGCCCAGAATATCGCCCGCAGCCCGCGCCTGTTCGATGCGCTCAGCAGGAATCGGGGTATGCAGGCCCTCTGGCAGCAGACGGCCGGTATCCATATCGTCCAGGCGCGACAACAGCTTGCGGGCAATGCGAAACGATGAAGGCACGATGCCGCTGGCCGATCCCGAGTGCACGCCCTCTTGCAGGATTTCCACACTGAGCACACCACCCACCAGACCGCGCAGTGAGGTGGTGACCCACATCTGATCGTAGTTGCCGCAGCCGGAATCCAGTCCGACGACCAGTTGCACGGCACCAAGCCGGGGGGCGAGTTGGCGCAGATAAGCGGGCAGGTCAGGACTGCCGCTTTCCTCGCAGGTTTCAATCAGGCCCACGCAGCGCGGACGCGGCATGCCCTGCGCATCGAGCGCCTGCACAACTGTCAGCGCTGCGTAGAGCGCATAGCCGTCGTCTGCAGCGCCGCGCCCGTAGAGCCGACCATTCTCGATGCGCGGCGTCCAGGGCCCCAGATCCTCGCGCCAACCGGTCATCTCAGGCTGTTTATCCAGATGACCATAGAACATCACGGTGCGGTCATCGCCCAAGCCATGCGTGGCCGGAATATCGAAGAACAGGCATGGTGTGCGGCCAGGCTGGGCAATCACCTCAAGCGTCATGCCCTGAATGCCTTGCGCACGCGCCCAGGTCTCGCCCGCTTTAACGGCTGCGGCCAGATGGCCATGTGCTGCCCAACTGTCATCAAAGGCTGGGGATTTTGCGGGGAGCCGCACATATTCCACCAGCCTGGGCAGCAGATCGTCATCCCATTTGGCATCAACGATGCGTCGAATGTCGGACAGGTTCATGGCGGGCAATCCAAAAAGGGTGGGCGTTCCACGATCATACTGGGGCCACGGCCATCGCGCCGGCCTCACCCGGTTGCGCACCTATACTGGCCCAAACCGCCATGCGCCCACCGCCCCCTCAGCCAGCCGATCAACGGGCCGCATCGGTCACGCAAGGGGAACCGCTGCGCGCTGAGACCGGTGCGGCGACTCCTGCATCGGGCGCCGCGACCAGCGCCCCCGCCCGACCCGGACTGGCGCTTGGCGTGACACTGGCGGTGCAGGCCGTTTGCACGCTATGCATGACTGCGCCATCGGTCATGGCGCCTGTGGTCGCCCCCATGCTTGGTCTGCCGGCACAGCGCATTGGCTGGTTCGTTGGCCTGGCCTATTGCGCAGCGATGTTTTCCGGATTGTTCAGCGGCGCGCGGGTCCAGCGCACCGGCGCAGTCCGCATGAATCGCTGGGCCTTGTATGCAGGATGCCTTGGGCTGATGCTGGCTGCACTGGCCAGCCTGCCGGGCTTGTGGCTGTTGCTGGTGCCAGCGGCCATCGCTTTGGGGATCGGGTATGGGTTGCCCAATCCGGCGGCCTCGATGATCCTGTCGCACCATGCGCCGGCCACCCGTCGCGGTCTGTTCTTCTCGATCAAACAGACCGGCGTCCCGATTGGCATCGGCGCCAGTGGTCTGCTGGTCCCCTTGCTGCTGTCGACACTGCCTTGGCACTTTGCGCTGGCCTGCCTCGCTGCGCTCAGCGCCCTGCTCGCACTGTTGCTGCGTCAGGCACAGGTGCTGGACACCGAAGCACGAGCAGCCACGCCGTCACAGAAGCCGGGTGCCGAGCACAGCGCGCCCCTGAGCGAGCGGATCTGGCAGGCCTTTGCTGGCCCTTTGCAGGCGGTCTGGAACGACCGCGGCGTGCGCCAGTTGGGCATGGCATCGATCGCTTTCTCGATCACGCAAATCTGCTTCATCACCTTCCTGGTCTCGTATCTGAAGCTTGAGCATGGCCTGAGCCTGGCGGTGGCGGCAGGCATTCTGTCGGCCTCGCAAGTACTCAGCGTGATGTTCAGGATCGTGTGGGGGCAGATGTCCGATCGCGTGATGTCGCCCACCAGACTGCTGGGGCTGCTTGGACTGGGCATGGGGCTGGCCTCGGCAAGCCTGGGGGCCTTACCGCCCGATGCCCCCCGCTGGTTGATGAGCGTCGTGGCGATGGCCTGCGGGGCCACCAGCATGGCCTGGAACGGCGTGTTTTTCGCCGATCTCTCGCATCGGGTGGCCCCTGCGCGCCTGGCCATGGTGACCGGGGGCACACAGTTCCTCACCTTCTGCGGCGCAATGTTCGGCCCGGTACTGTTCGCGTCTTTAGTTGGGCTGCTGGGCGGACACGGCCCGACTTACCTTCTGCTGGCCGCGATCCCGTTTGCGATGGGTGTGCGCTTGCTCAGTCGGGCCTGATGCCAGTGGCTTTGACCACGCTGGTCCATTTTTCAACGTCGGCCGCAATGAAGGCACGGAACTGCTCGGGCGAACCGGTGGCCACGACAATACCTGAGGCCTCGAGGGGTGTGCGCACCTCGGGCAGCGCCAGGACCGCATTGATATCGCGATTGATGCGGGCCACCACATCGGGGGCCATGCCGGCTGGGCCCACCATGCCAAACCAGGCATAGCCGTCAACGTTCGGAAAGCCTGCTTCTGCAAGCGTCGGCACGTCAGGCGCCAATGGGAAACGGCGCTCATAGGTCACGGCAAGCAGCCTGACTTTTCCCGCCTCGTAATGCGGTTTCATCACGGTCATGCCGGTGAGCGCCACATCGACCCTTCCAGCCACGGTTTCAATCGCCAGGGGCGCATCACCCTTCATCGGCAAATGTTCGAATTTCGCACCAGTGCGGTACCCGAAAAGCTCGACCACCATGTGCGGGCCGCTGCCGTTGCCAGGCGTGCCGGCAAACAGCTTGCCCGGTTGCGCACGTGCCGCATCGGCCAGTTCGCGCAGGGTCTTGTAAGGCGATGCTGCAGGCACCCAGAAACCCACGGGGCCAATTACCGCCCGTGCAATGGCGGTGAAGTCACGCACCGTATCGTAGGGCAGCTTGTTGTCGTACAGGCCGGGGTTTGAGCCATGCGGCGCGGCTGCGAACAACAGGTTGTAGCCATCAGGGGGCAGGCGGGCGATCTGCTCGGTGGCGATGCGGTTATTTGCGCCAGGGCGATTCTCAACGAACACCCGCTGATTCCACATCTCGGACAGGCGTGCTGCGAGGATGCGCGCCACATTGTCGTTGGAGCCACCCGCCGGATAGGGCGACACGATGCGCACCGGTTTGGCAGGCCATGGTGCAGCAGCGGTCTGAGCGAGAAGCGGCCCACCCACGCTGGTGGCAACCAATGCGGTCAAACCCCCGACGACCCGGCGGCGTGCACGCACTTCTGCTGCGCCGGCGGCTTCGGATGAATCCTTTGGATTGAATGTCATGGTGCAACTCCTTTTATAGGCACATCAGGGCGGACACTGGTGTGCCAGCAAGCGATCAGGGGGTGACACGACTCAGCGCAGTCAGCGCAGTCAGCGCAGCACGCGACTCTTCAACCAATTGCGCAAAGACTTCTGCCACCGTGCGGCGTTCACGAATCCAGGCCACACCCTGCCCAACCGCGTAATGCATGAGCGACTCGATTTCATGATCATCAATGGCTCCCAGCAGATCACCCACCAGCATGTCCTGATAAGGCATGGCCAAGGGGCGCGGGGCATCAGGCGCAGACCATTCGTCGCTCCACGCGGAGCGCACCTGCCGGAACGTCTTGCCACTCTCGGAGCGGGTAATGACCGTGTCGTCGCTCCCGGCGGCCACCAATTTTTTGAGCTGCAAGGGATGCAGACCATATTCCTCTGTAGCGAGCCAGATACTGCCGGTCCATACACCCTGTGCGCCTAGCGCCATCCCTGCGGCCACGTGCCGCCCGGTCATGACGCCGCCTGCGGCGAGCACCGGGATATCACCCGCCACTTCGACAACCTGCGGCACCAGCGAGAAGGTCCCGATCGGGCCAGTGTGCGCGGCAGAGTCATGGCCCTGCGCCACCAGTGCATCGGCGCCTGAATCGATCGCACGGCGTGCGTGTTTGGGCGAACCGCACAAGGCGATGATGCGCTTGCCGCGCCGCTTGCACTGCTCAACAAAGTCCGCCGGCATCCCGATGCCACACGCCACAACCTGCACGTCCGAGTCGAGCACCGCCTGCATTTGCTGTGCGGCGATCTCGTTGGAGCGCAAGAAACGGGTGCGCATGCCACGCCGTTTGGGCGGTGGCACCTTGTACTTTTCATAGAGCCCGGCGACAAACGCCTTGTGACGCTCAGGCAGCTCACGTTCAATCGACTCAGGGTCATTGTCCTCGGGCATCCCGGGAGGCAACACCAGATTCACGCCGATCGGGACATCGCCGGCCTGCTTGCGCAGCTCGCTCAATTCGGTCCGGATTTCATCGGGGGTTCGACGGGTAGCGCCATAGACCCCGAGCCCACCACAGCGCGAGACCGCGGCGATCGTGGGAACCGAGTGCGAAAACGCAAAGATCGGATGACGCACGTCAAAACGCGCGCACAGCTCTGTTCGGGCAAATGCAGGCAGCGCTGCGACAGCGGCTGCCCGATCGGAGGAAGTTTGGGTCATGGTCTGTGCGTCTCCTGTTCTGCTGAGGCCCGGCCCGCTGCGCGCTTGGGCCGATCCAGGCAGCGGTCATGTCTGCATCCCGATATCCGGCCGTTCAGCGTTGACCGGCTGCGATCCTAGCCTATCATGACAGGTTGAATGTCTGACGCCCTCTACCCCGTGCCAGATCGCAAACGACCTATCGCATTCGCTGCGCTGCGCCAAGCTCATTCGCCAGGCGCCGAGGGCCCAGGCACGGCACCTGCCGAACGTTCTTCACTGTTCGCACAGGTGCGCAATGCGCTGCGGGCGGACATCCTCTCGGGCCACCTGCCACCGGATGCGCGCCTGCCCTCCGAATCAGAGCTGATTGCGCGCTTCGGGGTCAGTCGCATCACCGTGCGCCAGGCTCTTGCGGAACTGCAGGCGAATGGCCTGGTGCGAACGGTCAATGGCAAGGGGTCTTTTGTCACGCAACCCGGGAGACGGCAGGCACACGGCCCGCTCGTGGGCGTGCTCGAGGCCATGCGCATGCGGGGTCTGCGGGCACATGGCCGACTGGTCTCATTCAAGCACGTGCACGCGACCCGGCAACTGGCGATCGAACTGGGCATCGAGCGCGGCACCGCGCTCGGTGCGCTGGTCGTGATGCGCTACGGCGATGGCACGCCCTTTGTGATCGGGACCACCTGGATGGCTCCCGGTCCGGCCGCAATGCTGGCCGAACAGGACCTGACCGACCAGGACGTGACAGTGGCCGTTGAACTCGGACTGGGCTTGCGCATGGCCCGCACCCGCGTGCGCGTTGAAGCCACCCTGGCCACCACACGCCTGGCGCGACAACTGGCCTATCAGGAAGGCGCAGCCTTGCTGCGCATTCGCACCACCAGCTACGACTATGACGACAAGCCGGTCACGCACAGCGATACCTACTGCCGTGCCGACATGATGGATTACCGGGTCACCCTGCACAGCTGAGCACTCTTCAGCCCCCCTCTTCAGCCACGATTAGCCAACCCACTTCAGAGCCTGCAATGTCCGATACCCCCGACAGCTCACACGCCGCACCCGCCGTGCTGCTGCTTCGCCACGAAGGCTGGGCCGAGATTGTTCTGAATCGCCCAGCGCGGCGCAACGCCATCGATGGCGTCCTGGCCGACGACTTCTTCAATGCACTCGCCGCAGCGCAAGCCGATTCCTCACTGCGTGCTCTGGTGCTGCGCGGAGAAGGCGGCACCCTGTGTTCAGGACTCGACCTGAAGGCTTTCAACGCTGAACCTCGCCCCGCGTGGGTCCCGGGTTTCAACGCCCGCTGGCGCGAAGTGCATGTGGCCCTGGCCTCCACACAAAAAGTGCTGCTCGTCGCACTGGAGCGCTACGCCATCAATGGCGGGGCAGCCTTGGCGATTGCCGGCGATGTGCTGGTGTGTGGGCGCACGGCCACATTGCAGATCGGCGAGATCAGGCTCGGCATGGCCGCACCGAACAATCTCGCCTGGCTGCTGATGCGCCACTCCGAGGCCGTGGCGGCACGTCTGGCGCTGTTGGGCGACAAGGTGGGCGCAGAAGAGCTGCTGCGACTGGGCGTCGCCACCGAAGTGGTCGACGACGATCAGGTGAGTGCGCGATGCAGACAATTGGCCAGCGACATCGCCACCTGGCCTGCAGACAACGTGTTCAAGCTGAAAGCCGCTTTGCGGCGCACCTCGATCGGGCCGGATATCAAGCAGTGGTTCGACAGCTTTGCGCAGCCTGGCGGCAAGCCCCCGCCCACCCTTGATCAGGCGCGTGTGCACACCTGACCTCTGCGAAAGTGACCGCCTGCATTCGCTCGACCGGCCCGGCCTTGTGAGGCCAACCAAACCCCTTCACCCCAAGATCACAAACTATCCATGACCCACACTGTCCCCGCCAATTTGCGCCCCAGCCTGCCGCCCCATGAGCTTGATGCCCTGTGCCAGCGGGTGCGCCTCTTCATCGATGAAGAGGCCATTCCGCGTGAAGACATGAGCAAGGCTCATGACATTGGGTGGCTCGACGATGTCACCCGCGTGTTGCGTGCCAAAGCCCAGGCACAGGGGCTGATCGCCCCACAGCTGCCGAAAGATGCAGGAGGCATGGGATTGAACTGGCAGGACTGCGCGCGGGTCTTCGAGGTCTGCGGGCGCAGCTTCCTGGGCGCAGGCGCAATGGGCTGTGCCGCGCCCGATCAGCCCAACATCGATACGCTCATGCATCTGGCTGCACCGTCGCAAAAGGCAAAGTGGCTGGGGCCACTGATGGCGGGCGAGATCCGCTCAGCCTTTGCAATGACCGAGCCCGCACCGGGCGTGGGCTCCGATCCGCGCATGCTCTCCACCCGCGCACGTCGCGACGGCGACGACTGGGTACTCGATGGGCACAAATGGTTTACCTCCGGGGCCGTGGGTGCCGCCTTCGCAATTGTGGTGGCGCGCAGCGACGAAGGGGCCAGCTGGTTCATCGTGGACACCCGCAATCCAGGCTGGAATCTGATTCGTGCCATTCCATCGATCGATCCGTTCTCCAATGGCGGTCATGCCGAAGTGAAGCTGGAGAACTGCCGTGTCTCGGCCGATGCGCTGATCGGCGACGCAGGCAAAGGATTCGACTATGCCCAGTTGCGCCTTGAGGGCGCCCGGCTCTTTCATTGCATGCGCGGCATCGGGCTCGCAGAGCGCGCCATCGAGATTGCGCAGGACTACTGCGCACGACGCGATTCATTCGGCGCCAAGCTCTCGGAGCATCAGCAGATCCAGGCGATGGTGGCCGACTCGCACATCGATCTGTACGCCTGCCGGGTCATGACCGCAGACGTTGCCAGGCGCCTGGACACCGGCGCCTCCATCCGGCATCACTCGTCCATGGCCAAGGTCTTTGTGAGCGAAGCCCTCAACCGCGTAGCCGACCGGGCCTCGCAAATCACAGGCGCCGTAGGGATGTGTGAAGACCAGCCGATCGCCATGATCGCCAAGCGTCTGAGGCCCTTTCGGATTTATGACGGTGCATCGGAAGTGCACCGCGCCGCCATTGGAAAACGGATCTTCCACAAGGGAAGCATCGCATGAGTGCCACGCAAGAAGACGTCTCGGCTTTTCGCAATGAAGTGCGGGCGTTCGTCCGCGATCACTTGCCCGAATCGATACGCGAAAAGTCGCGCCTCGGGGTCGCCCTGACCGGCGAGGAGAGCAAAGCCTGGATGGCGCAATTGCGCGATCGTGGTTGGCTGGCGCCGCACTGGCCGCAGCGATGGGGCGGGACCGGCTGGCCCGCCTGGAAGCGCGCCGTATTTCAGGACGAACTGGTGTTGGGTCACGCACCGGAAGTGGGGGGGCTCACCTTCGAGATGATCGGCCCCTTGCTCGCGCGCTTCGGCACCCCCGAGCAGCAAGAGCGTTTCTTGCCGCGGATGATGTCGCTGGAGCATGTCTGGTGTCAGGGCTACTCGGAGCCTGAATCAGGATCGGACCTAGCCTCGCTCAAGACCCGAGCAGTCCGCGAGCGCGCCGCTGACGGCACTGAGCACTATGTGGTCAATGGCAGCAAGATCTGGACGTCCGGCGCGCACCATGCCAACTGGATCTTCTGTCTGGTGCGCACCAACCCCGAGGCCCGCACGCAGCAGGAAGGCATCAGCTTTCTGCTTATCGACATGGCCACACCCGGCATCACGCTGCGTCCGATCATCGGCATTCACGGCTGGCACCTCTTCAATCAGGTGTTTCTGGATGACGTGAAAGTGCCGCTGGACATGCGGGTTGGCGAAGAAAACCAGGGCTGGACCATTGCCAAGTCGCTGCTTGAATTCGAACGCCTGAACCTGGCGCGAGTGGCCGAAAACCGCCGGCGCCTGGCCAAGGTGCGATCGATCGGTGACACCGTGCAGGAAGCCGGCGTGCTCCTGCGCGAACGTCCCTGGTTCAGGCGCCGATATACCGAACTTGAGGTGCGGCTTGAAACGCTGGCCGCTACCGTCCTGAGCTTTCGGCAACGCGCTGAAGCCGGTGAACGGCTGGGCCCGGAAACCGGCATGCTCAAGCTGGTCGGCAGCCAACTGATCCAGGAGATCGAGACCCTCACGGTCGATGCGCTGGGGCCGCAAACCCTGCCCTTCGACGCCCAGGGCCTGGTCGACCTGCCTCAAGCCGACGACGCACAGATTGTTGAACGGCACCCGTATGCCACCACGGCGTCTTCGCGTCGCTTCATGACCCGTGGATTCACCATCGCGGGCGGCAGCAGTGAAATTCAACATGAACTTCTGGCCAAGCAGGTCCTGGGACTATGAACACAGCCGCGACTATGAGCACGACCGTCACGCCTGCCGACACCACTGACGAGCGCGCCCTGCTGCGCGATGCAGCCCTGCGCTATGTGCAACGCGACTATGGCTTCGATGCGCGCAAGCACAGTGCCGCCCTGCCGGACGGGTTCTCCCGTGAACGCTGGCAGGCGTTTGCCGAGATGGGCTGGCTGGCGCTCAATCTTCCTGAAGACTGCGACGGGTTCGGCGACGCGACCGACGCCTCGATCGTGGCCCATGCATTGGGACGCGCCACAGCGGTGGAGCCTTGGCTGGCCCATCTGGGCTTGTGCGCGCCGGCCCTGATCGCCTGCCGCGTGCAGGCCCTGCACGACGGTGAGCCGGCTGCCGCCCAGCGCGCCGAAGCGCTGCTGCGCGGGCTGGCTGCAGGCCAGCAGATGCTCGGTTTGGCCGCCCTGGAGCCGCAGGGGCGCCATGATGCGTTCGATGTGCAGACACGCGCCCATGCGCAATCGGACGGCACCTGGCGCCTGGACGGTACCAAGACGCTGGTCTTGGGTGGCGGCACCGCCGACACGCTGCTGGTGCTCGCGCGCGAATCTGGGGCTCCCCGCGACCCGACCGGTCTGTCACTGTTTGCGGTGCCCGCCGATGCCGCAGGCCTTTCGCGGCGCCATTGGCCCACCTACGATGGCCGGCAATGTGCGGACCTGCGCCTTGCCGGTGTGACCGTGCTGGCCGATGCACGGCTGGCCAGCCCGCAGCACGGCTGGGCAGTGGTCGAAGCCGCGCTGGATCACGGCACGGCACTGGCATGCATGGAGGCGGTCGGCACGATGTCGCGCGTGCTGGAACTGACCAAGGACTACCTGCAACAGCGTCGGCAGTTCGGTCGCACACTCATTGGCAATCAGGTCCTGCGCCATCGGCTCGTGGACCTCTTTGTGGCGATCGAGCAGGCGCGCGCAATCAGCGCTGCGGCGATCGATCGGCTCAGCGACACGCCGCAAGCGCGGCGTCGCGCCGTGTCCATGGCCAAGGCCTTTGTCTCGCCTGCGGCCCGTCGCTGCGCAGAAGAGGGTGTGCAGCTGCACGGCGCCATCGGAATGACCGATGAAACCGAGATCGGTCAGGCAGCCAAACGCCTGACCGGCTTTGCCAATCTGCTGGGGGACGAGGCCTGGCATCTTGAGCGGCTGCAGGCGGCGGCATGAAGACTCATGCGGAAGGCTGACCGGTCTCGCTCACCTCGACGCACCATCGACTCCATCGTCGCGCGCTGCATGTTGCCGTCCACCTCAGCCCCAAACTTCCGATCAGTGATACGCCCCCTGGAAACGGCTTACCCGTGAGTCGATTTCCCGCGCTGGCCCACCGCGATTTCCGGCTGTACTTCATCGGTCAGTCGATCTCGCTGGTGGGTGGCTTCGCACATGGCGTCGCCATCAGCTGGCTGGGCTACCAACTCACAGGCTCCGTGGCGGTGCTGGGTGCATTGGGCTTCGTGCAATTGGCCCCTGCGCTGCTGGTGTCGCCGGTGGCGGGGCTGTATGCCGACCGCTATCCCCGGCGCATGCTGCTCACGCTCATGCTCACCACCGTCGCGCTGCTGGGTGTTCTGCTTGCGGTGCTGACCGCCACCGGTTGGCTCACGGCAACGCAGCTGATGATTGTGGCCGCCCTGCGCGGCGTGGTCTTTGCCTGCGAAATCCCGGTGCGCCACGCCTTCCTGGGCGATCTGGTGCGCGATCGCAGCGTGCTGCCTAATGCGGTTGCGCTGCACTCCAGCGCACTCAATACAGCCCGCTTCATTGGCCCGGCGCTCGGCGGACTGCTGATCGGCTCCTTAGGCGAAGCCGCATGCCTGATGCTGCATCCGATCGCGCTGATGGCCACCTTGATCCAGTTGCAACGCATTCGCACAGCCGATACCCGCGAACCGGCCCGCGCAGGCAGCTCGTTCCTGTCGCAATACCTCGACGGCTGGAAGCAGGCCTTTGCTGACCGGACCATTGCGCAGATGCTGATCGGCGTGTTCCTGCTGGGCTTTGGTGTGGGGCCCTACAACTCACTGATGCCAGCCACAGTGGCCGAACTGCATGGTGCGCACCCTGAACTGGTCGGCATGTTCCTGTCCTGCGCCGGGCTCGGGGCCATGACGGCCGCGCTGTCAATGGCTGCGCGCCGCGGCGCGATGAACCTGCGCGGGCTCGCGCTGGCGGGCAACCTGTCAGCCGGCCTGGGTCTGGTGATGTTCTGCTCGACGCAGTGGATTCCGGCCGCGGTCCTCGGCATGATCATGGTGGGGTTCGGCACCATTTCGCAGGCGGTGTCGACGAACATTACGATCCAGCAAAGCGTGTCCGACGCCCTGCGCGGGCGGGTACTGTCCATCTACACCGCGATGTTCATGGGTGCCATGCCGATCGGCAGTCTGGTGTTCGGTCAGCTCGGTCAATGGATCGGCGCAGCCAACGCGCAGCGTGTGGGCGCAGCGCTGACCCTTGCGGGTGCAGCGCTCACGGTCTGGTGGATGCGTCAGCAAACTGCACCACCGGTGTCTTCATCGTCCGACTGAGTCAAGAACATGTGCCCTTCCTCGGCCCCGACGCTGACCCCCGATCGTTTCGCACTGCGACGGGAAACCCACTTCGATGCACGCGTCGTGCGTTGCTATGCGCAACGTCCGCACAGCGTGCTCCAGATGTTCGAGCGTTCGCGTGCCCGCGGCCCGATGCGTGATGCACTGATCTTCGAAGGCCAGCGCTGGAGCTGGCAGGCACTCCATGAGCAGGCGGCACGCCTGGCACACCACCTCTCTGTACAAGGCGTGGCGCCGGGCGATCGGGTCGTGCTGCTGGTATCAAACCGGCCAGAGTTCATCCTCGCGCTGTTGGCCTGTCTGCAATGCGGCGCAATCGCCGTACCCGTGAGCGTGCGCGAACAGGGACCGGGGCTGGCCTTCATCCTGACGCAGTGTGCCGCACGCGCCGTGGTCTATGACGATGCGCTGAAAGACCGACTGCCCGGTGCCGCCGATACACCGGCGCTCACGCTGCGACTGGGTGCAGACGCAGCCCGACAGATCTGCGAGAACACAGGACCGCAGCTTGAAACCGCGCATGCTGTCTCTGAAGAGGACACCGCAGCCATCCTGTACACCTCAGGGACCACCGGGCGTCCCAAGGGCGCCATGCTCAGCCATCTCGGGATCGTGCACTCATCGATTCACTATGAGCAGATCATGCGTTTCGGCCCGGACGAACGCGCAGCGCTGGCGGTTCCTGCCAGCCACGTCACCGGCCTGGTCGCACTGATCACTGCCATGTGGCAGGTTGGCGGTGCGCTGGTGATCCTCCCCCAATTCAAGGCACCCGACTTCATCGCGGTTGCAGCACGCGAGCGGATCACCTACGCCATGCTCGTGCCGGCCATGTACGCGTTGTGCCTGCTGCAGCCCGAATTCGGCCAAGCCGATCTGTCTGCCTGGCGGATCGGCGCCTATGGCGGTGCGCCCATGCCCGAGGCGACCATCGAGACACTGGCCCGTACAGTGCCTGGTCTGACGCTCATGAATGCCTACGGCTCCACCGAGGTGAGCTCGCCTGCCACAGCCATGCCCATTGGCGATCAGGCTGAGCATCTGGACAGTGTGGGCAAAGCGCTGCCCTGTGTGGATATCGTGGTGGTGGATGACGACGGTATCGAAGTGGCGCCAGGGCAGACCGGCGAGCTGCTGATCGGCGGGCCGATGACCGTGCGCGGCTACTGGGATAACCCGCAGGCAAGCGCGAAGGAATTCGTGGGCGGCTACTGGCGATCGGGGGATCTGGGCGCAGTCGATGAAAACGGCTACGTCAAAATCTTCGATCGAAAAAAGGACATGATCAACCGCGGCGGATACAAGATCTGGTCTGTCGAAGTTGAAAACACCCTGGTCGGTTTTCCGGGCGTGATCGAAGCGGCAGCGGTTGGCGTGCCCTGCCCGGTGCTGGGTGAACGTGTGCATGCCTTTGTGCACGCCACTGAACCGGCACCCGATCCGGTGGCCCTGCGCGCCTGGTGCGCTGAACGGCTCTCCGACTACAAGGTGCCCGAGACGGTCACCGTTCGGCCCGAGCCCCTGCCGCGCAATGCCAATGGCAAGCTGCTCAAACGCGAGATGCGCGGCTGGCTGCAGCCCGCCACCTGAACATCAGGCGGGCGGGCCGGCCAGCTGCCCCACAAGGTCAGCGCAGACTCGCGTTGATTTTGGCGAGCGCCGCCGCACCAGGGCACAGCGCCGATTCATCGAGCCGGTTCAGCGGCGTGGGCACGGTCTCGAGCGCTGCATGCAGGTCCGTTGCACGCGGATCCACGTAGAGCAGACCCGTGGCAATTTCGCCCGCCTCGGCCATTTCATTCATGTGGTTCATCGCAACACGGCGATCGGTCGGGTCGTAGTCGGCATGCAGCTTGCGCAACCGCATGACCGTGCCGTCGGCCTGCGGCAGTTCAATCACCTCACCCGGTTTAGGCTCGGCCACGACTTCCTTGGCCAGGTCGATGAAATCGATGCGACTGACCGCTTCATTGTGGGCGCGCACATGATCGTAGCTGCGGGTACTGCCATCATGATTGTTGAAGGCCACGCAGGGACTGATCACGTCGATGAAGGCTGCGCCGCCATGGTTGATCGCGCCCTTGATCAGCGGCACGAGCTGCGCCTTGTCGCCCGAGAAACTGCGCCCGACGTAGGTAGCACCCAGCTGCATGGCGATCCCCACCAGATCAACCGGCGCGTCATTGTTGACCATGCCCTTCTTGCTCTTGCTGCCGCGGTCTGCGGTGGCAGAGAACTGACCCTTGGTCAGGCCATACACGCCGTTGTTTTCAACGATATAGACCATGCGCACACCGCGACGCATGGCGTGCGCGAACTGCCCCAGACCGATCGAGGCCGAGTCACCGTCGCCAGAGATGCCGAGGTAGAGCAGATCGCGGTTGGCGAGGTTGGCACCGGTCAGCACGCTCGGCATGCGACCGTGGACGGTGTTGAAGCCGTGACTCGCGCCGAGGAAGTAGTCGGGGGTCTTGCTCGAGCAACCGATGCCAGAGAGCTTGGCCACCCGATGCGGTTGCACATCAAGCTCCCAGACCGCCTGAATGATGGCGGCGGAAATGGAGTCATGCCCGCAGCCCGCGCACAGCGTGGAGATCTTGCCTTCGTAGTCGCGTCGGGTGTAGCCGACCGAATTTTTTTCGAGTGTGGGGTGATGCAGTCGGGGCTTGGCGATGTAGGTCATTTGACGGACTCCTGAGCAACACTGCGCACAGACTGGGCGGCATGACGTTGGGCATGCTCGCGGATCGCCTGGGTAATGAAACGTGCTGTGATGGGCGTGCCGTCGAAATGCAGCACGCGCACCAGCTTGGCCGGGTCGGCGTCGAGTTCGTTGATGAGCAGCGTGCGCATCTGCGCATCACGGTTCTGTTCGACCACGAAGACCTGGTCATGCGAGGCAATGAATTCGGTAACGCTGCGTGGGAAGGGGAACGCCCGCAAGCGCATGGCATCCACATGCACACCTTCACCGCCCAGGGCTTCGAGGGCCTCGTCCATGGCAGGTGCTGTGGAACCGAAATAGAGCACACCCAGTCGGGTGCGCTTGGCGGCCGCCCTCACAATCGGAGCGGGCACCAGGTTGGCAGCCGTCTCGAACTTCTTGAGCAGGCGCTGCACGTTGTAGGTGTAGTCGGCGCCGGTTTCGGAATAGCGGGCGTAGGCATCACGGGTCGTGCCGCGCGTGAAGTAACTGCCCTTGGTCGGGTGCGTGCCCGGCAGCGTGCGCCACGGAATGCCATCACCGTCCACATCCTTGTAGCGGCCGAAATCGAAGCCTGCATCCAGTTGCTCGGCAGTCAGCACCTTGCCGCGGTCGTAGCGGCGGCCTTCATCCCACTGCAGCGGTTCGCACAGTCGCTGATTCATGCCGATGTCCAGATCGGTCATGACAAAGACCGGCGTCTGCAAACGCTCAGCCAGATCCAGTGCAGTGGCGGTGTGCTCGAAGCACTCGGCCGGATCCTGAGGCAGGAGCATCACATGCTTGGTGTCGCCGTGTGAGGCATACGCGCTGGACACCAGATCAGCCTGCTGGGTGCGTGTGGGCATGCCGGTGGACGGCCCCCCGCGCTGCACATCGACAATGACAAACGGAATCTCGGCAAAGTAGGCCAGACCGATGAACTCGGTCATGAGCGATACGCCCGGACCGGAAGTGGCCGTGAAGGCACGCGAGCCGTTCCAGCCTGCGCCGGTGATGATGCCCACCGAAGCAATCTCGTCTTCTGCCTGCACGATCGCGTAGTTGGCCTCGCCGGTCTTGGGATCGTGGCGGAACCTCTTGCAGTAGGACTGGAAGGCCTCGGCCACCGACGAGGAAGGCGTAATCGGGTACCAGGCACACACCGTAGCGCCGCCATACACGGCGCCTAATGCGGCTGCGGCATTGCCTTCCATGAAGATCCGGTCGCCCACCGCATCGGCCCGGCGCACGCGCAGTCCGATCGGTGCGTCCAGATGCTCCTGGGCAAACGAGCGGCCCGAATGCAGCGCACGCACATTGGATTCAAGCAAACGCTCTTTGCCCTTGTACTGCTCCGAGAACAGCTTCTCGATGACCTCGGGATCGACTTCCATCAGCACCGACAAGGCGCCCAGCACCATGATGTTCTTGAAGAGCGTACGCTGACGCGGATCCTCATAGGCTGCATTGCAGATCGCGGTGACCGGCATGCCGATGACATGAATGTCCTCGCGAAACGCGCTGGGCGGCAATGGCCGGGTGCTGTCGTAGAACAGATATCCACCCGGCTCGATCTCGGCCAGATCCTGCGCCCAGGTCTGCGGATTCATGGCCACCATCATGTCGATGCCACCGCGACGACCCAGCCAACCACGCTCGGTCACCCGCACCTCGTACCAGGTGGGCAGACCCTGGATGTTGGATGGAAAGATGTTGCGCGGGCTGACCGGCACACCCATGCGCAGAATCGACTTGGCAAAGAGCTCGTTGGCCGAAGCCGAACCCGAGCCATTGACGTTGGCAAACTTGATGACGAAGTCGTTGACTGCCTCGATCCGTTTCATGCCGTGGCCTCCGTGCGCGCCGTGGCCGCGCGATCCCGGCTGGCCGAGCCCGCCTTGGTGGTATTGAACAGAAACTTCTGCATATCCCACGCGCCGGTCGGGCAACGCTCGGCGCACAGCCCGCAATGCAGGCAGACGTCCTCGTCCTTCACCATGACGCGATTCGTCTTGAGGGTCTGGCTCACATACAGGTCCTGCTCAGTATTGGTGGCCGGCGCCTTGAGGCGGGTCCGCAGTTCGGCCTCGTCACCGTTTTCGGTGAAGGTGATGCTGTCCATCGGGCAGATGTCGACGCAGGCATCACATTCAATGCACAGCTTGTCGTTGAAGACCGTTTGCACATCGCAATTGAGACAACGCTCAGCTTCCTCGTACGCAGTCTTCAGATCAAAGCCCAGTTCGACCTCGACCTTGATGCTGGCCAGCGCTTTCTCGGCTTTTTCCCATGGCACCTTGTGGCGCAGATCATTGCTGACCGAGTTGTCGTAGCTCCACTCGTGAATCCCCATCTTCTGGGAAACCAGATTGACCTGCGGGCCAGGTCGCTTCGACACGTCCTCGCCGTGAAGAAAGCGATCAATGGAGACCGCTGCGTCATGGCCGTGTGCCACGGCTGTGATGATGTTCTTCGGGCCATAGGCCGCATCACCGCCGAAAAACACCTTTGGTGCGCTGGCTGACTGAAAGGTCTGATCGCCCAGGACAGGCAGGCCCCACTGATCGAAGTCGATACCAGAATCGCGCTCGATCCATGGGAAGGCGTTTTCCTGACCCACTGCAATGAGTACATCATCGCAGTCGAAGACCACATCGGGCTCGCCCGTGGGGACCAGGCTGCGACGACCCTTGTCGTCATAGACCGCCTTGACCACTTCAAAGCTCATGCCCGTGAGCTTGCCGGCGGCGTCATGCAGGAACGCCTTGGGCACATGGAAGTTGATGATGGGGATGCCCTCGTGGATGGCGTCTTCCTTTTCCCAGGGCGAGGCTTTCATTTCCTCGAAGCCGGAGCGCACGATGACCTTCACGTCATCGGCCCCCAGGCGGCGTGCCGAACGACAGCAGTCCATGGCGGTGTTGCCACCACCCAGCACAATCACGCGCTTGCCGATCTTTTGCACATGACCGAACGAGACCGAGGCAAGCCAGTCGATGCCGATATGGATGTCAGCGCGGGCGGCTTCGCGCCCGGGCAAATCCAGATCACGGCCACGCGGTGCGCCGCACCCCACAAAAATCGCATCCCAGGACTCGCTCATCAGCGCCTTCATGGAGTCGATGCGATGGTTGCCGCGGAAGTCGACCCCCAGGGAGAAGATGTAGCCGGTTTCCTCGTCAATCACGGTCTCGGGCAACCTGAAGCGCGGAATCTGGCTCCACATGAAGCCACCTGCCTTTTGCTCACCTTCAAAGACCGTGACCTCATAGCCCTGCGTGGCCAGATCGCGCGCCACCGTGAGGGATGCAGGACCTGCCCCGACGCAAGCCACCTTCTTGCCGTTGCGCGGCAGCGGCGCCGGCATCTTGGCGCGCACGCCGTCCTCGGCCTTGTTATCGGCTGCGACGCGCTTGAGCCGGCAGATCGCGACTGGCTCAGGTTTGGACAGATTCTTTTCCTCGACGCGGCCTCTGCGACATGCAGGCTCGCAGGGGCGGTCACAGGTACGCCCTAAAATCCCTGGGAATACGTTGCTCACCCAGTTGACCATGTAGGCGTCGTCGTAACGACCCTGAGCAATCAGACGGATGTATTCGGGGACGGGGGTGTGGGCAGGACAGGCCCACTGGCAATCGACGACCTTGTGGAAATACGCCGGGTCGGTCGTGCGGGTTGGCTGCAAGATAGGTTCTCCCTAGTGGGCCCGTCTCGGATGGACAGGCCTCTTCGTTGATTCCGAGCATGTGATGCTCAGCCCGAGTGTACCGTTGTGCTGCATCGGCTGGGAAGCGCCCGCGGCGTGCTGCTGCGCCGCAAGCCAACTCACAGAAAGCCAGCCCCCAGCCATTCGGCCACGATGGCAGGCTTGTCAGCCCCTTCGATCTCGATGGAGACATCCCAGGTGGCGGTCCAGCGCGACGGCTGTACTTCGAACTGTTTCAGCCGAAAATGCCCACGCACGCGTTTTCCGCTGCGTACCGGTGCCACGAAGCGCAGCTTGTTGAAGCCGTAGTTCACACCGGACGTGGTCCCTTGAACCATGGGACACACCTGGTAGCCCATCTGTGCCAGCAGGGACAGGGTGAGAAATCCATGGGCGATCGTGCCGCCGTGCGGCGTCTCGCGCGCAGCGCGCGCCGGATCCACATGAATGAAGTACTCGTCCTGGGTGAGCTTGGCGAACTGATTGATCATGGGCTGATCAATCGTCATCCATTCCGAGACGCCGAAATCGGTGCCCACGCGGGCTCGCATGTCATCCAGCGTGACGGTTGATCGGGTATTGAGCGCATCCATCTGCTTCTCCTTGTGGGCTCAGTCGTGGCCCAGTCGCAGTGTAGAACAGCGCAGCCTGACGGCCTTGAAACAGGCCTGGCGTACCCCATGTGCAAGGGATGCCCATGCGGTGTGGCGGTGCTCGTGATTCGTCCAATGCATGACCATCCATTGCGCTGGTCATGCATTGGACAATTCAAGACCTCTCGACGCGCTGCGCCCACCTGGAGAGATGCGTGAAACTGTCCTGTGCACAATGCGGCGCCGTCAATCGTGTGCCCGAGACTCGCATGAACGATGAGCCCATCTGTGGACGATGCGGCGCTGAGCTGATGGCACGCAAACCCGTGGCGCTTAGTAGCGATCGGTTCGCCGGTTTTATCGGCCAGTCCGACTTGCCGGTCGTCGTCGATTTCTGGGCCGAATGGTGCGGTCCCTGCAAGATGATGGCGCCGCAATTCGAGGCGGCTGCGCAACTGACGCCCGGCGTGCGCTTTGCCAAGGTCGACACTGAAGCCCATCCGGAGATCAGTGCAGCGCAGGGCATTCGAAGCATCCCCACGATGGTGTTGTACGCAGGCGGCCGGGAACGCGCGCGTCGTTCCGGGGCGCTGTCAGCGGCCGAACTGAGCCGTTGGATACAGGCTTCGCTCAAGCCCGCCTCATGATGCCGGGCTCAATGCAGCGCTAAAAATTGCTTGCAACGAAACGGCGATTGGGCGAGAGTCAGTCGAAATCACAACAGGCTCCCTGAATTCCATGCGGAGCCACCGACTGGAGACGTCCATGACCCCCGTTCGCGCCGGCATACGTACAGCAATGGCCCTTGCGGTTGCGCTCTCACTGGGCACGACCGCCGTACAGGCACAGCCCAAGCCCTTGACCCTGCGTTACACCACGGGCGCGCCTGCAAAAACGCCCTGGGTGATGCAGCTTGAGCGCTTCGCCAAGGACGTCGAAGAAGAGAGCAGCAGCGCGATCAAGATCGACCAGTTCATCGCCGCACAGCTGGGCAACGAGCAGGACACGGCGCAACAGATTGCCAGAGGCCGCATCGACATGGGCGGCTTCTCAAGTGGCGCGGTGGCCCTGCTGGTGCCCGAGATTGCCCTGTTCGGCCTGCCCTTCTACTTCAAGTC
>Ga0315907_10001817_pt1 | contig 28155 bp, 36 predicted proteins | sample LakEriMetagenome_3_FD_203525 | JGI IMG/M metagenome (GOLD analysis project Ga0315907, IMG submission 203525) | Freshwater fungal communities from buoy surface, Lake Erie, Ohio, United States - Buoy 12 MA123 | ecosystem: Environmental > Aquatic > Freshwater > Lake > Lake biofilm | place: USA...
CATGGGACGGGTCTGTGCCCGGCACGGCGATGGGCACATTCACATACATGTCGCGCAACCAGGTCAGCAGCTTGTTGCCGTCCTCGGTTGAAAACACGCGAAGTGTTAGGCGCGCCAGGTCATCGCGCTGCTGGGTAGCTTCGCGAATATCGACCTGGCCGATGGCGTCGAGCTCATCCCAGCTCATGCGGGCGCTCCCTGCGGTGCTGGTAAGGCAGGCTGACCAGGCGGTGCCATGCCCTGCTGCTGCATGGCCATTTGAGCTGCCATGGCCTGGGCCTGCTGAGCTTGCTGCTGCTCAATGGCAAACGCACGCTCTGCAGCGCTATTGCGAAGCGAAGCAGGCACACCCAGCTTGTCGCCCAGGTAGTCGATCATGTCGCCAAACTTGACGGCCACTTGACCTTCGGCACCCATTTGCTGGGTGATCTGGGCAAACTGCAGCGCCGCGTTGACTTCGTCCATTGCCTGGGCGTTGGCCAATGGCGATGTGGGAGACACCTTGACCTCCAGGCCATTGACCCGCAAAGGCAGATCGATCATGCCGCGCTCGTCCATGACTTCCAAAATCTTGGTGACCACGGGAATCATGGTTTCGTTGATCAGTCGGCCAAACGCGCTGCCCAGGTTCTGCGACAGCTCCTTCATGCGCTCGACAATCTCGGTGGCAGACCTGGCGCTCATGTTCTCTGGGGGCAGGGATTCGTCCAGCAAGATGCGCTTGACGTTACCGCGCAGATCGTTGATCACCAGCTGCGACACATTGAAGTCGCCAGAACGGGGCAGGGCCATGAGCGATGGGCCTTGTGGGCCCCCATTGCGCGCAACGGGGATGATGCCGCCTGGCACGATCTTGACCGTGTTGGGGTTGAGCACGCCGTCATCGGCAGCGGTGTAGACGCCAGAGACTGCAAGCGATGCGTTCTTCAGCAGCAGCTCGATGGTCTTGTTCAGCGTCTTGATGTCGGGCAGAGCTGTCATGAGCGGGCCGCGACCGTAGATTTCACCGGCCACTTTCATGTAGCGCGAGATCACCCAAGGGCTGACCTTGCGGCGGCGGTAGACCAGCTCTGCTTTGCTGACCTTATCAATGACGTGGTAACAGTAGTCGCCGCGTGTTGCGTCATAGATCGTGGCCTCAAGCAGCTCGATGTCATCAGTTGGTTTGTCAGCAATGCGGCGTTGCATCTCTTGCGGGATGTCGGCATCTGGCCACTGGCGCTGAATGCTTTCGCCCTTCAAGCGCATGCGGCGGTAGACATTGTCAACCTGGCCATTGGCGCCTTCTTCGTAACTCACCAGGAACAGCGGCACGGGGATGAAGTTGATCGGGTTCACGTCGTCGCCTGGCTGCACCATCATGCAAGCGGTGCCCACTGCCAGGTCGAGCAAGAACTCGCCCATGGCAATGTCGAAGTTGGACTGACGCAAGATGGCAAACATCTTCTCGCCGTACAGCTCAAGGATGGCCTGGGCCTGTGGCTTGCGATCCATTGGGATGTCAAGACCGGGCTCCAAGCGGCACCAGCGGCGCTGCGGTGGGAACACCACCGACTGCAATCTGTTAGCAAACCGTTGGGTGCTATTGATTGCTGTACTGTCGAAGACGCGCTGCATCTTCTTGGCGCCAACAGCACCACCTTCCCAAACGCCATACAGCTGGCGCTGGGGCAGGGCGAACTCATAGGCGTCCTGGTAGAGCTGCTGAAACTCATCCTTCTTTGTCTGCGCCAGCGATTGCCGCTTGATGATCTCTTCGGGCGTTAAGCGCTTGCCGCCCTTTGCGCTGTTTGCGTATTCCATTTCAGTCGTCCATTTCTTCGTTGAGCAGGGCGTCGGCCAGCATCTTTCGATCCTTGCGGCTGAGCGTGGCGCTCTTGAGCTTCTTGGCCATCTCGGCAATCTTCTCTGGAGACAGCTCTTCGTCTTCCATCTCTTTTTCTTCGCCGTTTTTTTCGATGCTAATTTCAATTTTCATAGTCATACTCCCAGTGTTCCTGATACGCCCAGGCTGCCGCCTCGGCCACCTAAACTTCCACCGCCACCAAGCGTTGGCGCGCCAATATCTGCAGCGCCGTAGCCTGCCAACAATGAGCGATCACCTGCTGAGCGGCCAGCTTTGCGGCTTCCCGCTATCTTGGCTGCAGAGGTGCGCTGTATGGCTTCCATTTCCGACTTGCTCTTAGCAGTCATCTCTGCAGATATGCGCTGCGTTTCGGCAAGCTGCCTGGCAATCTCTGCTTGCGCAGCTTCAGCCTCTTTGGCTGCTTGAGCTGCAGCAGCTTGTGCAGCGGCTTGCTGGGCTTGGTATGCAGCTGCTGTCTCGGCCATTCGTTGCTGTTCAGCTGCAACCATGGCGGCAATTTCACCTTGCGCTCTTGCAAATGCGTCGGCATCGGCTTTAGCCTGCGCTTCAAGTTGGACTTTGGTCGCTGCATCAAGATCAGCTTGTTGCTTCTTGAATGCTTCTTCGTCAGCCAGGAGCTTGGCCAGTGCTGCGTCGTTCTCAGCTTTCAGCTTGGCCGCAGCAGCTTCGTCCTCTGCCCTAATCTTGGCCTCGTTCTCAGCAGCAAGTCGATCCAGCTCTGCTTGAAATCCAGCAGCTTTGTCTTCCTCACTGACAGTCGGAACGAATGGGCTTGAGTTGCCATCGTTTAGCGGCGAGATCAGCTGTCCATCGATCTCTTCAAAGACACTGTTGACAGGCTTGATGACTGCCATGTCAAGCTCCCAGCAGCGTCTTCAGCTGGTTTTCGTCATTGGCTGCTGGTGCCAGGCCAAGCTCTGGTGTCATTCTGGCAGTTGACAGCAAGGAGCGGCGGCCAGCGCGGCGGCGTGCGGTCATCTGGGAAGATTCGCGCTCAGCAATCTTGCGGCGCTCGGCATCAAGTGCAGCTGCCTGGTCTTTGGCCTGCTTCTGCATTGACGCTTTTTGCTCTTCGTACTGCTTTTGCTGCTGGAAGAGCTGGGCCTTGGCAGCTTCTGCAGATTGCTGCTGTTGCATGGTCAAACTGGCCATCATCTCTTTTTGCTGTGCAGCAGATAGTCGGGCCTGCTCAAGACCGCCAGCGGTCGCTGCTTTTTGTGCATCGATCTGAGCTTGGGTCAAACTGGTTTGCTGTGCTGCAAGGGCAGCTTGCTGATCACGGGTGAGCCTGGCTGTTTCTGATGCGCTTAGCCTGGATGCTTCAGCCTGTGCCGCAGCAGCTGCACGGTTCTTTTCAGCCTCGGTCATGGCGGCGGTTCTGGTCTTTTCTGCTTCTGCAGCAGCGGCTTCACGCGCAGCAGCAGCTTGAGCAGCAGCTTCTGCTCGGTTCTTAGTGGCCTGCTCAATTGCTGAGGCTTGAGCTGCAGCTGATTGCTCCCTGGCTTTATTTGCTGCGCTTTGAGAACGGTTTACTGCATAAATCGTTGCCGCCGGTGCAAGAAATGGAATTATTGCTGGCATGGTCTGATCCTCCCGTAGAGTGTGTAATCTGAGCCGTCCATTCCGAAGTTGCGCATCACGCCCTCAAGCGTAAAGCCCAGCGCCAGCGGCCAGCTCTGCGAATAATCTGCATGAGATTCTATTGCTACTTGTACACGGGTCAAACACATAGATATCTGAGCGATATCGAGAGCAGTTCTCACCCCGACAATCAGCTGGCGCTTGAACTGGCGCTTCACGCTGTCGTCAATGATCGTCCAGACATCTGCGACACCCGGCCACAACACAACCACGCCGATGATGCCCAGCAGTTTGCCGTTGTAGTACAGGGCGCCACTTGGGCCACGCTCCATGTTGAAGTGAATGGTGTCCAGGGCGTCGATAGGAAATGGGCTTTTGACATATGGCTTCAAGCGTTCGATGTGCCAATCGGTGATCGGCTCAAAATAGCAGCCGGTGCAGGCCAGCTTTTCGTTGACGGTGTCGATCAGGTCTGTCATGAGAAGATATCGAAGTCCAAAACAGCGGTGGCCATGCCAGGAGCGCGGCCACCCAGCTGGTGCGTGCGGGTCATTCGGTTGTATTCGCCACCGCCCAGCATCAGGTAGCCGAATGAGTCGCCAATGTGCGAGTGTTCGTTCTTGTTTGGCGCGTCTTTGAAGCGCTCATGCCCGGCACCCACCGCGACTCGCTTGAAGTGGTAGCCACCGGCCAGCGCTTTGCGCAGCAGCTTGCACTCGCGGTTGACAATCAAGCCAGGCTTGCCCATCACCAGGCGCTGCATGGGGGCTGCTGACGCTTCCCGGCGCACTTTGAAGTCATTGGACGCCGTTGGCTGGGCTTTGAGCCCCAGTGTTCGCAGAAAATCGAACGCTGTGACCTCATAGATGGCGTCCCTGGCCATACCGGCGGGGTCACCCCAGATCAGAACCTGGTGGTTGGGGTAGCGGGCATTGAGTTCAGCCAGCAGCTGGGTGCCAAACCGCTCCAGGCCCATGTCAAACGTGACGATTTCCTGGTGAATCACCCACCTGCCATTGGGTAGTCGCTGGCCAATGGTGGCTGCAGGGGTCAAACCGAAGTCCAGGCCCACCTGGATGGGCACATTGGGGTCAATATCGGTGTCGCCAGACATGACAGAGTCGTCATACTCGGGCCAGACGGGTCTGCCTTCCTGGACATAGACGTATTCGCCCCCGGCATAGCAGCGAATCCAGTCCAGCGTCTTGCCGCCCAGCATTTGCAGGTAGTAGCCAGCAGGCAAGTTGTTCAGATTCTCAGCTCTAGGGTTTACCCGCCACCACTTGTTGGCAGCAAAGATGTGATCGTTGGCCTCGGGCATCTCGGGCAGGTCTTCAGAATCGACCGGCACCACGCCACCAGGCTGCTTGAAGAACTTCCAGGCAAACTGGCCGGTGAGCTTTTCCTTCTCTGCCAGCTTGAACCACCAGTGGTCGTCATCCATCGGGTTGGTATCCATCCAAATGCCTGACCAGGTGGCCCCGCCATCTCGCTTGGTTGGGTAACGGCCAACACGGTGGGTCAATCCATCGATCACGGCCTTCGGTAATTCCCTGGCTTCGTTCACCCAGGCACCCGTCAGCTCAAGCGACAGCAACTTGCGCACGTCCTTGGGCTGGTCAAGGGCCAGGAAGATCACTTCGCAGTCAATGCCGGCTGCATCACCCCGGCTGGGCAGCTTGATGTGGTGGGTGATTGGCGGTGTCCAAAGTAAAGGCCCAAACGTGGACTCTGGAAACAGATCAATCCAGGTCTTGATCGTGGTGGTTTTCAGCATGGGGTAGCTGTTTCGCACAATGGCAAACCGCGAGTAGCGGATGCCGTCAATGGGCGAGGGCTTTTGCTTGACAGCACGCATCATGATCTCGGCAGCGCATGCGTAGGACTTACCCGACCCCACCGGCCCCATCATCCCGCGCACAAACGCATTGCTTTGCAAAAAGGCCCAGACCTCTGGGCTGGCGCTGAAGTCCAGGTTCAGCCCCGTTGAGGGCATCTGCTTGGAGCTTTGTTCTTTGGTGCGGCTCATTACTTCCTTGCTGGGCAATTACGCCCTTGAAAACAGTTTCCATGGCATGGCGGGCAAGATCGATCCCCAATCAGCCGGCGCAGCTCTTGCCGCAGCTCCAGCTTCTTGTCGCAGATGTCTTCCCAGGCCCGGTCTGACAGGTCAGTGTCGAGTTCCAGGTTCAGCACATCGATGACCCTCTGAGCAAGTTGTTTGTCAATGGTCATATCAGTCCTTCACGTCAACAATGTCATTGATCGGTGACTTGATGTTGATCCCGATCACCGATGGCTTGTCAGACTCATCTGGGTTGTCCAGCAAGCCAGAAGCCTTGGCCAGAATGCGCAGCACCCCGACCTTGTCATAAAGCTCAATCTCAAGCGTTGAGTTGCCGTCCCGGTCAACCTTTTGCTTGATGGACTTGATCGACGTCAATGCATGCTCAGGGATCTGGTGTGCAGCCTTAACCGTCACATTGCCAGATTCATCCCAGGTCATGATGTCAGAGATCTTCGTGTTGGCCATGCACAGCAGCGCATAAGCCACAGCCTCCCGATTGCCAGCCAAGGTGGTAGACCGCTCAAGCCTGCGCTCAATCGATCTCGTACCACCCCAGCCCTGCACACTGGGGATCTGCGTCGGTTGCTTCCTGGTAGCCATCAGAAGGGGATGTCGTCGTCAATGTCAACCACAAAAGCATTGGCCTTTTCCTGGCTGTGCTCAGACACCGGCGCTGCAGCCTTCGGAGGCTTAGGCTTGCCAATCTTCACAGAGAACCAATGCTCACCCGCCTGCGTCTTTCCAGGCTTGATGTCCAAAAAGCACAGCGTCCCGTCAGGTAGCACAACCTCACCCTTGTACGGCGCATGCCAGTCCTCAGTCTTGAATTTATTAAAAAAGGCAGAGCCCTGTCCTGGTTTTAGTTCGTATGCCATAAATGTCCTTTCAGTTGGCAAGTTTACAAATTCCCATAGAATGCTGGGAAAAAAATCAATCAGCTGCCTCATAGGTGGCCGCAAAGATGTCAGGCTTGCATGGGTAGTGCTCACCCTTCACGCCCGTGATAATCCAGTCGCCGGGGGTGACGATATGGCCACCCTCCAATGTTTGAATCCAGCCATGGTGCTCGTAAACAAACTCCGGGCACCTATCCAGTGGCCCATCCAAAACTTCCGGGTGGTCGCCCATCTTGAACCATTGCGTGGCCTCAATGACAACAGGCTTCTTTCTGAATTTCATAGTGTTAACCCTTTCAGGGAAAAGTGGAGGAAAAATTGTGGGTGACCCCCGTATCGCTACGGTAGGGGGGAGGGGGAAAGGCATCGATTTCTACGCGCTCGTCAACAGGCGCGTTATCGCAGGCGTAGCGCTGGCGCATATAGGTTGAGGCCGCTTTCCAAGGCACACGTCGCAGCATACCTTTGGCTTGTACAAAATCCATACGTTCGTTTGAGCTTTGTACAGAACCGATTAAACGGCCTACAAGCGATTGAAGCATTGAGTGGCTACCCATGTCTAGGATGGCCTGCGATCGTGGCGTATGGATCGATCTAGGTGGGTTGGTGATGCCTTCGGTCATGTGGCATCCCGCTTCATCTGCATCAATCCATCAACCAGGTGTTGAGGCTTGGGTGTCAGTCCCTCGGCTTTGTAGACCGCCAGCAGCGTTGTCAGACCTTCATCGATCTCAGCTTCGGTCATACCGTACTCAATCAATTTCACAATTGCTTCGTTGTTTAGAACACATCTTAGATCTTCTCTTTTATTTAAATCTAAGTTTAATTCTTTCTTAGGTTTATCTTTACTAAGTACTTCTCTATAGTTAATTTCTGAGTTAAGCACAACCTCCAGGTTGTTATCATCCACAACCTCCAGGTTGTTAATGGAGAGCTCATTTTTGTCATTGTTTACAGAGTTATTCACAGTCTTTTCCACAGGTTTAGTTGTTCCTATGGTGCGCTTTGACTTGGCTTTTTGGATGTCTTCCTTCATCTTTTTGACCGTCCTGGTCTGTCCTGATGTGGGCATGGTTTTCTCCTGGTTGAGTGGTTTCTTAAGTGCCTTGCTGATGAGCCTGGCGATCCTGGCCTGGCCTTCTTTGTCGATCTCTTGTGCTTGCCTCCTTTGCTCTTCAATGATGGCCGGTGGCCGTGTGTCCTCCTTGTTGCTTGTCATGGTGATTGCATCCTCCGCTGTGATATCTGGGTCGAACACTACGCGCAGAGTGTCTGAGCGCTGTCCTCTGAATCCTCTTCGCACTATCTGCAAGTAGCCGTTGTCCTTGAGCTGCTTGTACTGCTTGGCCACTGCTTGCTGGGTGATGCCCAGGTCTTGAGCGATCCTGCCTTGGCTGACCCATGTGACGCCTGCACGGTTGCAGTACGCGCACAGCGCTGCCAATGCCTGGAGTGCACCGTGACTGAGCTTCTTGTCAAACACAGCTCTGAACGGGATCACGCAGACCTTTCGCTGGTCTGGTAGTGGTTCCTGCTCTTTGATCCTGGGCTTCTTTGGCAGCTCAAACTTGATGGGTTCAACCATTGCGTTCATTCTGGCGAACCCAGTGCATGTACGTCCTCACCAGCTGCTCTGAGCCAGCCCCGTAGGTCTTCTCGACTGCAGCCAAGTGCCGGTCGACGTTGGCCTTGTCTCTGGTCAGCTCCCAGGTCGTCAGCAGCTCTCTGGCCACTGCCATGAGCAAGATCGTCCTGTCGGGCTCCAGCGGGCCTTTGTGGCGGTAGTAGTGGGGTTTCCATGGCCGCTTCACTTCCTGGCTTTCTGGTAGCACGCAGCACACACCCAGCGACGCATGCCCAGCACGCGCATGAGCTTGCCGCTGGTCTGTGGCTTGACCTGGTTGCACAGTGGGCATTGCCTGGTCATGCTGCAGCCTCCACGATTGGCCTGGCACGGCGGTGCTTGATGGCCTCATACACAAACTTGATGGCCGACTCCAGCTCTGCCACTGTGCAGGCATCGAGCTGGGCATCGTGCACTTCCATGCCGGTGTTGATAGCCTGCAACTCTGGCCCCGTAAACAGAAACCGACCTCTGGCCACACCGCGCTTGGCCATGGTGTAGATGGCATCCTGGGCAGCCTTGACCTCGGCTGCGTACTGCTTGCCAAGATCTGGGTTGACAATGTGCAACGCCTCAGCCATGTTCATGGCCGCAATCAACACGTCAACTTGCTGCTTGTCACCATCGCCCTGAGTCACATCAAAGAGCGCCTGGTGGTTCTTAATCTTCAGACCAATGGCCTCTTTGTGTGAGCTCATGGGCTTGAACCCGTTGATCACCCATGCCACTGGATCGGGCAAGACCTGGCGCGGTCTGTACTTACTGCGCTTTCTCATCGCTTGCCCTTCATCTTGTCAACCCAGCAGACAGCGCAATACCAACGCCGTGGGCTGGTCTGCACTCCGCCCTCTGGTGGGCGCTTCTCTTCACAGCGGTGGCACAGCTTGAACGGCTGGCCATTGACTCGGCTGCCGGTCAGGCTAACCTGGTGTTTTGCAAAACTCACTTCAATACCTCATGAACATAAACCTCGACGCGAGGTTCGAAAGAATAGCTTTTTTCAATGACAAGCCTGATCACTTGCTTGTCGTCCTCATAAACCACGCCATTGAGCGCGTCCAGCACGGCTTTGGCCACGTTGTCCAGGTCTGGCTTGCCTGGTATCACTTCGCCGTTGAGTGCCTGCAGCTGCTTGCGCTTTGACCAGCTCACCGGGATCGGATAGAGCGCCACAATGCGCATGCTGATGGGTGTGGCCAGCACTTCTAGCGTGCCCATGGCATAGCCTGCCTGCTTGGCAATGATGGCTTCGTATGACAGCGTCTTGGCGTCGGTGTACATACGCACAAAGCCGCCCCTGCTGCTGGCGCGTGGCCGCCCCTTGCCGACCGGCGCTCCTGGCACAACGAAGTAGATGGCTGCACTCATAGGTAGCCTGCCTGGCGCATGCTGGCCACATAGGCAACCAGGTCGCTGCTCAGTGGTGGTGGCTTCTGTTGGCTCTCACCCGTCAGGCTCAACGCTTCTGCCAGGATCTCGTTGGGGATCGGCTGACCCTCTCTGGCCATGTCCAGCATCTTGTTGGCTTCTGATTCGCTCATTGCTTGATCCCAGATAAGAACCGATCAAGGCGCGGTGTCAGCTGGCCATAGCGAGGCTGCAGCTGGTCACGCACGCACTGGTCGATCAATGATGAAATGCTGCGCCGTTGATCCTCAGCTGCCTTGTCAAGCAGCATGCGGGTCTCAGGTCGCAACCTGGTGAGAAATGGTTTAAGTGTGTTTTCCATGCACAAAAGTATATCTCCGCGCTATCACTTTGCACAGTAGTGTTGCAAATTTATTTGAATACTAGGGTAAGTCCCTATGTTTTGGGGATTGTTGACCGATATCGGATGTGTGCTAGAATTCTCACATGTTCAACGCACAGATGACGTGCAAAGGAGTTCAACATGACAAACAAACCAACCATCTCACGCCTTCACGCTGGCCTCTACTACGTTTCAGGCTGGATCGCTGGCAACCTCGTTCAATACAGCGTTCTCAAGGCTAGCGAAGGCTGGGTACTGACTAAGACCTACGGCCACGGCCCTGAGTTCTACGCTGCGTTTAACACCAAGCGTGCTGCCATCAATGCACTGGTGGGAGCTTGATCATGACTAAGTTCGTCGCATACTTCCGAGTCTCTACAGATCGCCAGGGCCAGTCAGGTCTTGGCTTGGATGCACAGCGCCAGGCTGTTGCGCAGCACGTCGGTGACCAGGAGCTGGTTGCTGAGTTCACAGAGGTCGAGTCTGGCCGCAAGACAGATCGTGTGCAGCTGGCTCAAGCTATGAGCCTTGCCAAGCGTACAAAGTCTGTCCTGGTGATCGCCAAACTTGATCGCCTGGCACGTAATGTTCACTTTATTTCCGGCCTGCTTGAGTCAGGTGTTCCATTCGTTTGCGCTGACATGCCAGAAGCTGACCGCACCTTCTTGCAAATGTCTGCTGTGTTTGCTGAGTGGGAAGCACGCAAGATCAGCGAGCGCACCAAGGCTGCCCTGGCACAAGCCAAGGCCCGTGGCACACGCTTGGGCTGCCCTACCCCTACAGTTGGCAGCGCAGCTGGTGTGGCCAGCATCAAGACCAAAGCAGACGCATACGCTGCACGCATGTTGCCCATGGTGCGCGACATCCAGGCACGCATGGCCACTGCCACACTTCGAGACATTGCTGCCGAGCTCACAGCTCGCGGCATTGAGACCGCCAGGGGCGGCACAGTCTGGCACGCAAGCCAGGTTTCCAACTTGCTCGCAAGAGCTTAACCAAGGAGAAAATCATGACGAAAGAAAAACTGATCGATGCAGCCTATGTGGTTGGCACGTTCCTGGTCTTCGGTGGCTGGGGTGTATTGCTGGCATGGAGGGGCTGATCATGAACACCAGATTTTTGAAGCACGTTCGCACCATCTTTGCCACTTACGACGCACCGCCTGCAACGATCCGCTCGTATCAGCGCCAGTGGGTCAAGTCGATCCGCAGGCTTGGCGATAACTGGCTAGTGGCCAAACAGATCCAGAGGATTCAATCATGAAGAGCGCCGGCCGCGACATCAAGCAGCGCCAGCTTGACATCTTTGAGCAGCGCGATCACCAGTTCTTAGAGCGCTGCCGTGCTCTGGCTGTAATGCTTTGCAAACAGAATGGCCAGGTGTCAATCAATGACATCAGGCAATTCATTGAAGTGCCGTCAGGCGTTCACCCATCGGTGCTCGGGGCCGTATTCCGAACCAAACAATTCACGACGGTCGGTTTTACAGAAGCCGTCCATCCTCAAGCACATGCACGGGTTGTGCGTGTGTATTCACTAGCAGCCACTAAGGAGTAAACCATGGCCGGAAAATTAACAGACGACAAAGCAATGAGCGCCAGCCGCTTGCCAGGACTGATGGGGTTCAGTAAGTACAGCACGCCCAATGATGAGCTGCAGTTCAGCATCAATGCCATTGACGGCAAAGAGCGCCCCGACATTGGCAATGAAGCCATGGGCTGGGGCAACACTTTGGAGCCAGTGATCTTGGAGGAGGCGGCCAATCGCCTTGGCCTGATAGACGTTGACACTCAGATCAACAAAGCCTTCACGCATGAGGTGATCCCGCTCAGCTGCAGCCTGGATGGCGTTGGCCACAGCAATGGCAAGGAGGTCACGTCAGACCCAGACAATGGCATCTATGTGGTTGGCCAGGACAGCATCATCCTGGACGGCCCTGGCGTGCTCGAAGCCAAGCTGACCAAGACCATGCCAGAGGACGTGCCTCACCTGGCGCGTGGCCCGATTCAATTGCAGGGCCAAATGCTGGTCACCGGCCACAAGTGGGGCGCTGTGTGTGTGCTGTACCAGGGCATCGAGCTGCGCGTGTTCCTGTTTGCACCACACAAAGAGACGCAGGCAGCCATTGCCCGTGCTGTGCATGACTTCCAGGATAAGCTGGACAAGTACACAAAGACAGCTGAGATCGACTGGTATCCACCGGCCAGCAGCAAAGAGCTTGACCGCATTTACCCGCAAGCTGCCAGCAAGGAAGAGGTTGATCTTGGCCGCGAAGCTGAGGACTGGGCTGTCGTCATATCGCACAACAAGGCTGCGATTCGCGCTGCCGAAGCAGCCATCGAAGACGCTGAGAAGCATCTTAAGAGCTTGCTTGGCCAGGCCGAGCGTGGCCGTGCTGGGCATTACGTCATCAGCTGGCCAATGCGTAACTACAAAGCTGCAGCCGAGCGCCTGGTTCCGGCCAAGCCTGCCTATAGCATTCGTCAATCATCACTGACGATCAAGGAGGTCTCTTGAATTTACCGAAATATCCAGCCATTTTGCATGCGTATGAGCAGGCCGTCGTCGCCATGCTAAACGCAACAAACGCAACAGAAGAGGAAGCCGAAGCGTTCGTCGACGCCATGGCCAATCTGATTTTTACCACCATGCAAACTTACGTCGAAGAGGAAAATGATGCAACTCCAAACCACTAACCAAAGAGGCTTTGCCCCCACAACCATGGGCGAAGCAATGCAATTCAGCGAAATGCTGGCCAGCTCAAGCATGGTTCCCAAAGCCTACCAGGGCAAGCCCAATGATGTCCTGGTGTGTGTGCAGTGGGGCTATGAAATGGGCCTGGCACCCATGCAGGCGCTGCAAAACATTGCAGTGATCAATGGCAAGCCAAGTGTGTACGGCGATGCCATGATGGCCCTGGTGCAATCCAGCCCAGTGTGCGAGGACATCGAGGAATACTTTGAGGGCGAAGGCACAACCAACCCAGTGGCTGTGTGTGTGGCCAAGCGCAAGGGACGCAAGCCAGTGGTCACGAAGTTCTCTGTCGAAGATGCCAAGCGCGCTGGCCTGTGGGGCAAGGGCGGCCCGTGGACTGCATACCCCAAGCGCATGCTGCAAATGCGAGCTCGCGGCTTTGCCCTACGCGACGCATTCCCTGACGTGCTCAAGGGCATGATCACCGCCGAGGAAGCCCAGGACTATCCAGACGAAGCAAAGCCGCTGCCGGTGGCCAAGCCTGCCAACCCGCTTGATCTGGTGGCCAAGCCAGTCGAGCTGCCAATGGCCGAGCCAGTCGTCATCGAGCCAGAGATTGTCAACGCTGTGGATGAAGTACTGCAGACGGTCAACGATCAGATCACCGACGCCGTGACCCAGGTAGAAGCGCCAGCTGTCATCGATGAAGACGACACTGACGTTGACTTCGGTATCAGTACGGTCGGCTATGCCCTAATGGTTCCAGGCAAAGACTTGCCACACAGCGTGCACAACACGCTTGACGAATGGGCCGATGCATATGAAGAGTTGGCTGAGAAGACTGCGAAGGCAGGCAAGCGACCAGCACGCGAACGCATGACAATCCTCAAAGAGCTGAAGGGCTGCAACCAGGGGACGCTTGACCGCATCGATACCATGAAGCGCGTCAGGCACACAGCAAACTACCAGCGCCGGATCAATGCGCTGGGTGCTGCTCAGTGATCAAGACTTCAGGATCTTGATTGCTTTTTCAATGTGGTGGATTCGGTCATCCAGGCCGATGAAGCCACCATTGATTTTTTTGGTCATCATTTTGTAGTCGCCCGAGTCGGCATACTGGTTGAGCTTATGGGTCTGCCAGAACCAGCCGGCAGTTTGGGCAGCATACCTGGGCGTGCGCACCAGCTCAGGCTCCATCACAAAGTCAACGCCGAGCGCCTGCCCTGCGTGGTAGAAGTTGCTATGTCCAGTCAGCTGAAGAAAGCCGGATCCGCGAAAACGCCAGCCATCCCCTGACGCTTCGTCTCGGTTTCCCATGCGGTTGCCGTAAATCCTATTGGCGATCTTCTGTGGCTTGCGCTCATACTCGGCAGCCGACTCTGGCGTGAATCCCCATGGGCGCTTAGGATTTAAAGGGAACAACTTTAGCAGCGTGGCTGCACGGTAGTTGAGATTCTCCTCCATGATCCTGAAGTTGCCACACTCATGGCCACACTGCCCGATCCAGCATGCCTGCTGCACAATGGTCGTCAGGCCGAAGCGATCAAAGGTTTCATTGAATGCGTCAACCAGGTTGACATCGATGCCAAGGCGTTTGAGTTGATCACTGTTGACCATTGAGAAGGTTCCTCACTTCGTTGTAGCTGCTGATGCAGGCGTTGAGCTTGGTGATTGCTTTGTCTCCTTCTGCGGCGATGTCGATAAGAGCTGCAATAGTCTGTCGCTCAAGTTCGCTTGCATCGGAGCTGCTATTTCCTGGGGCAGGGGTGGGATCTGCGGTGGTTTGTGGACAACTTGGGGCTGGGAGGCGCAGCCTGCCAGTCCGAGCAAGCTCATGCATAGCAGACTGTTTTTTCTTGACTTCATCTTGAGCCTTTCTGAGTTGGGTTTCCTGGTCTTGCAGCTTGTTGCCAAGCTCTTGCTCTTTCTTGCGGGCCTCGTCATTCTTTTTGGCGATGGCCAGCTTCATGTCATTGTCGCGTTCAAGCCAGCCGTAATGGTGGCCGACTCTGTACGTTCCAAACAGCGACACCAGGACGCCGACGATCAGCCATGGCAGCGGGATTGGTAGCATCAGTCAACCTCCTTGCGTGCGGCCGCGATCTCTTCACGATCTTCGTCCGGCTCCATGTGTTCCGGTGGTGTCGTGGGTGGTGGGCCTGGTGTCCAGGACTCGTCAAGCTCTGGGTTTTTCCAAACCGGCATGGCGCCAAACGGTTGGCTTGGCAAGCCATATGCTGATTGAGGTGGCGCGTATTGCTGGCCATAGCTGCCACCCATCATGGGCTGACACATCGGCTGCATTGATGGAGTTGGGTTCATCCTCTCGGCAATTGATTTTGCGCCTTTATTGATGGCGAACATTCCAATCAATGTGCTGATACTGCCGACCAATAAAAGCACCACGTCGTTTAAGAGCTTGGTAAATGCCTGGTCAATCGGCGCCATTGACTTGATTGGCTGCGTCACAAAGATCACAGAATAGAGCATGGCAAACACTGTGAGGCCAAAGACAAGCATCACAACAACCACGGCAAACAGCCACCCATAAACTTTCAGAAGTTCAATCATTTCCTCTGTGCTTTTAACTTCAGAAACTTTCATTTTGTGGCTTCCTGTGATGGTTGAACATCGTTAACTTTCTTTTCTAAGATGGGGGCAACTAAGTACTCAGGACACTGCTGGGTGAACAAGCATTTTGGCTTCTGGCATTCTTCCGCATGGAAGTAATCAGGGTTCTGGCATTTATACCTGTAACGGTCTTCGCAACCTGCTAATAAAATTAGTAACAATAAGTATCTCATGCCATCACATCCACTTGATTGACCTTAACCCACTGGGTCTTGATCTCCTGCACTTTCTGTTGCTGATCGGTTTGTCTGTTCAACTCCGCCAACCTTGCCATGTTCTGCTGATGAATAACCCTTTGTGCTTCTCGAAGCATGTTTGCGTTGGCTTGATAAAGAGTGACTTTCATAACCCAATCTTTGCCAATAAAAGGTTAACAATCTTATCGGACAACTCATCTGGCAGAAACCTTAAAAAGCCCAAGAACCACCATGCAGCGCATCCATAACAGAATATTCTGCAAGACAGGTCGAAGTCTTTCTGATACTGATTCATCGCCTGTTATTGCCGCACTGCTTAGTTTGCTGGCAGTAGTCCATCATCTCGTTAACGCCCACAAACACCAGGAACAACACAAAGGCACAGCCAGCAATGATCATGGCCAGCTCGTTCATCTCTTGTTCTTTTTCCTTGGCCTTTTTTTCGGCTGCTTTCATGGCCGCCATTTCTTTGGCGTCGTCCCTGTCCATCTCTGCTTGACGGGCTTTAATCTTGTTCCATACGTCGATCTTGCCGGTTTGCATGAACAGCATTTTGAGTTCTTCCTCAAACGCACGGGCCTGCTCTAGGGCCATTTCAATCTGCAAGGCAACACCCATGTTGGATCCCTTCTTGTCACGCTTAGCCTGAAGCATTGCTTTGGTGGCCGTGCTCTTGGCGTCGAACATTTTGCCGATCATTGGGGCAAGCGAACCTAGATCATTGGCCACCTTGCTGGCCTTCTTGACCATGCTGATGGCAGACTGTATGCCCGCTAGGGCTGTCATCGGGTCTATTGGTATCATTTCCTTTTCTCCCACTTGATGCAGACAACCTTGCGATTGTAGACATCGCCAGTCCATGTCCACCTAGTGCATCGGTATTCAGCTGCTGCTAACAAAACCAAAGCATAGATCATGGCCAAAACAAAATGATGACAAAAAAGCACCAGACAATGGTGGCCACCAGCAAGACCGCAGCAATGATTGCCACGGCCCAGTCTTTCATAAACCAAAAATCTTTTTTACAAACTCGGCAGCCACACCTGGCCCAAGCAGCACAGTGAGAATTGCCGCGTAAAGCAAATACTCAATCTTGGTCATGCGTCGGTCACCCTCTTTGAGTGAGTTGGCAATGCTGTTGTAGCGCTCAGCGCAAATAGCTTCGTGCACCGCTAGGCGCTTATCAACATCGGCATCCATGATTAAGTATTAGCATTTCGTGCAGCTTCAGCCGCAGCCTGTGCCGCCTGATAAGCCGCAATGACTTCTGTTGTCCAAGCCGCATTGCAGATTGCAACGACATTAGCAGGGATGCCTGTCAGGTCTTGTGCGGGTGTGAGGCTTGAGCGATGGTAGGTTTGGCTTAGTTGAACGCCATCTTCCATGATGCGTGTGGCTTCACGATAGAGAACGATGCCGTTCTCTTGAACTGTAATTTGGTCAATGACTGTTTGTTTTGTAAGTGACATAATTTTCCTTTTAAGTTAAGTGTCCGACTTGATAATCCAATCAAGTTAATTAAATTTATACCTTGTAAGTTGCTTGAATATACATTGTTGATGAATTAGTTAAATTACTATTTGTTGCGGCTGATTGTGTGCCAGTATTTAACAGTTCATAAGAAATATTTGTTGTATTTAAATAGGCTTGTAATTGAGATGTTAAGCCTGTCCAACTTCCAATAATAAAACTAATAGGAGTTCCTCCAGTATTAGGAGTAAATGGTAATGGTTGTATATTTATAACGCCAGTTGAAGAACCTTTATTTGATAGGTTTATTACTATAAATATCCTGACTGTATCTCCTATCTTTGTGTAGTTCCCTTCTTGTCTTGAATAAGTAATACCAGTACTTCCACCGCCCAAAGTAACAGTCGGTGTAAATGTCCCTTCCTCATAGTCATCTAGCGTATTAGCGTTTGATGATGCTGATTGAGTTGCGGGAAAGGTGATGCCTGTGCCTGATGTTGTGGGCGTTGCCGCACCAAGACCAAGATTTTTTTGAAGGCTTAAATTTCCACTTGCGTTAAATCGTCCTACTTCTGTATCAGAAGTACCTTGTGACCAAAGAATTGAGTTATCAAAACTTGAAAATCTCATTACAGCATTTAGAGTTCCAGAAGCATCTATTCCTTTAATGCCATTAGAATAATTGCCTGTATTACCATTTGTTAAAGTAATAAAATTTTCTGCACTTGAATTGCCTTTAACATCAAGTTTTGTAGCAGGTGTACTCGTACCAATACCCACCTTGCCTGTGTTGTAGTAAATATCAGAACCGCTAGTTGTCCATTGGCTTGAGCCACTAGCAGTAGCCCATGACAAAGTGCCAGAGCCATTGGTTGACAATACTTGTGAGCTAGTTCCATCAGCACTTGGTAGTGTCCAAGTTACATTGGCAGCGATAGTGTCTGGTGCTTTAAATGCAACATAGTTAGTACCATTGTCAGTATCTTCATACAGCTTGATGTTAGAACCTGCTGTAGAAGTACCTGCAACATCCACAGAACCTGTGAAAGTAGCGCCACCAGTATCACTCAATGTTGCACCAGTAGAGTTCTGAATCAACTTACCTGTAGTGCCATCGAAGCGAGTGAAAGCATTGTCAGTAGAAGATGCAGGGCCGACAACATCGCCAGCGCCAATGTTTGATCTGGCAGTTGCAGTGTCAGCAACATCAGATAAATTGTTTGCGGCAGCCAGGTAGCCAGAACCTGAAATGTACGCTGCAACCCATGCGCTGCCTGTGTAGACTTTCATTCCACCGGAAACAGTATTGAAATACAAAGAACCAGCAACTAATGCATTACCGTCATTGTCGACAGTTGGGTCGCTTGACTTTGCGCCAAGGTAGCGATCGTCAAAATTATCATACGCCGCCAGCGTTGCATCACGTGCAGCTTCGGCCGCTGTCTGTGCTGATGCTGCGCTTGTTGCGCTACCGGCTGCAGCAGTTGCTGAGCTTGCTGCGTTTGTTGCTTGTGTGCTGGCTGTTGACGCGCTGCCTGATGCCGCTGTTGCAGAATTGGCCGCGTTGGTCGCAGATGTGCTGGCATTGGATGCCGACGTGCTGGCCGATGATGCCGAGCTGCTTGCATTGCTGGCTGATGTGCTGGCAGCGCTGGCGCTGTTGCTTGCATTTGTTGCACTTGTTGCTGCAGCTGTCGCACTGTTGCCAGCATTGGTCGCTGCAGTGCTTGCCGTACTGGCTGAGCTTGATGCGTTTGATGCGGATGTCGAAGCAGCTGAAGCACTTGAGGCAGCAGCGGTTGCCGCTGTCTCCGCGTTTGTTTCTGCAGTTTCTGCATTTGTTTCTGCTGTCTCAGCATTTGCCTCTGCTGTTTCAGCCGCAGCTTGTGCAGCTTCAGCAGCCGTTTGTGCTGCAGTAGCTGATGCAGCATCTACCAACAAAGCCCATTTGCCTGAGTCAGCATTTGTGCTGATTGGCTGTGAACCAGAGGCTGTGTGCTGCGTTGAGCACTGGTAAATGTTGTTGTTGCTTGTGTCTTTGACAATGTCTCGGACATAGTACAGCGTGCCACTTGTCCAGTTACCACGGTTTGAACCAATGAATTCAGTCGCGTTTGGATTGCCTGTTGAGTCAAATGACAAAACCTTATTTGCACGCAGTGTGGCACGCGGCAACACCATATTGATCGTTGTCGGATCAGTCTGTGGCGCTTGCAATGCGCGCTGCAAACCTTCAGCATTCTGCTGCGCAAAGATCGTCTGCTGATCCATTTCATCATTGACAGTGTTGGCAAAGAAGTCGCCACCAGTCACAAAGTCTGTAGTGCGCTGAATGGTGCGGTTGCCGACAATGGCGATCTGAGTTGCGCCAGTGGGCGAAGCCACCAGGGTGATTGAGCCCGTGCCGTTCGATGCAATGGTCACCGTGTAGTCGGTGGTCAGCGTCAAGAGCGCGTCGTCTTTGTAAACAGCGATGTCAGTGTTCGCCAGAATCTCAAAGGTGAACGCATACGGGCCAGTGCCACTGGCTGCGTATACAACTCGACGGGTTACGTTTGAAATTGGAATCGGCATATCTCAATCCTTCCTAATGGAAATTGTACGTTTTTCTCAAGGTTTGTAATAGAGGCCATTGGCCTTGCGTAATTCTTGCAGCTCAGCGATCCGCGCCTGCAGCGCAGGGTCTTCTTGCTTGAGTTGGCTTTGAGCTGCTTGCATGTATTTGCTGTGAACCGACTGCACGGTTTTTTGCTGGTCATCCAATGACAGCAGGGTAAACCCTGGGGACATCATCACGTCCATGATGCCTTGCTTGGATGGCAGCTCTTTGCCGTAGATTGTCAGCAGCCGGTTGTACTGCTCAGCCGTCATCTCAACGCCATCGACCTTCTTGTCGGGCATGCCAACGGGTGAGCCAATGCGCACCAGGGCGTCATCAACCAGGCTAAACTGAGCAGGGCTGACGCGGGTCGGCAGCACCAGCTCCATGGGGTTGCCACGCGATGTCAGCACCGGGTCACCCCACAGGTTCAATGCCTCGGGCAGATCGGAGTTGAAGTAAGGCAGGCGCGACTTGTACTTGTTGAATGCCTCGACAAAGCCGCGCACACCCATTGGCAGCTCGGGGTCTGCACGGGTGTCCTTCCTGGTTGGATCAGACAAGCGTGAGATACCAGCGACCAGGGAGCTGTAAACGCCAGCTGGTGAGCCGCCAATGACAAACCCGCCAAACTGTTTCACCAGGCCATCGACAATCTTCTTGCCGTCAACAGCGCCTTGCTGGTTGGTGCCAATCAGCTTGGCAACGTCAGCAATACCCTGCAAATAGGGCTGCTCTTTGAGGTATTCATACAAGCCATACGTCGCGCCCAGGAACACCTCTTCCACTTTGCTGGCATCGGGTTCGTGCTTGGCATACTCAGCGTAATCGGCAGCGATGGCCATCAGCGCGGAGACTGGTTCCATGCCCTGATAGCTGTAGTAAGTGTCGCCAACCTTGATGGAGTAGGGCATCCAGCCGTCGCGCATCAGGGCCTCGCGGTCTGCTTTGCGCTCTGGGCCACGGCCAGTGATGTGACCCTCGGCAGACAGGGCTGCGTAGGTAGCCAGGACTGCTGATCCAAGCGTGACTTTGGCCAGGGCCATGTCGCGGTAGATGCCGCCCTTGGCCAGCTCTTCACGCCACTGCGAAGACAGCGGTGCAAACGGTGTGCGCTCGATCACCTGCAGGCCAATGTTGGCCGGTGTCTTGAAGAACGGCACAATCACTTTGAGCGCTGGGTGATTGAACACCTCTTGCAGGTTTTTCAATGCAGGTGGCAGCTCGGCAGTGAATGTGCCTTTCTGGGCAAACAGCATGGCTGCTTCGTCCAGATCACGCGGTGGGTTCTGGAACAAGCCCTCGATCTCAAGCGATGCCTTGGCCATGGCGTCTGTCTCAGACAAGCCAGCCTCGACGCCTTCGCGGTAGACGACCTTGCCACGGCGGGTGATCTGGGTGTTGAGCTCCATGCGGTACAGCACACCCTTGAAGAACTCATCTTCGGTCATCAGTGCGCGACCAGGAATGGTCACAGCTGTGCCGTAGAAGTCCAGCGCCTTGGCCAGCCACTTGTCTTGCTCGATGCCAAACGCACCAGAGCTGATTGTGGGTTCATAACCGCCACGCTGCATCTCGATCTTGGTCATCAAGTCGCTAGGCGCGTTGTTCTTCCAGGCAGTGCTGGCCAGCTGCATGCCCTCAACAATGCCATTGCGTAGCGACTGCACCATCGTGAGCGCTTCGTCCATGCCGACCTTCTCGGCCTCGGAGCCTGGCACCAGAGACTTCCAGCTGCGCACGCCTGTTGGCAGCACGTTGCCGTACATGGCCGCGACCATGCGCTCGGGGATTTGGTACAGACCAAACATGGTGTTGGACACAATGTTCTTGGCGTGCGACACAGGTGAGGACAGCAGGCCGTTGATGAAAGTGGTGAACCAGACATCCTTCACGCCAGACATCATCGACTTCTCGATCATGGCATTCTGAGCAGCGCGTGACTCCAGGGACAGGTAGCTGCGGGCCATGTCTTGCAATGCGCCATCGCCGCCGTACTCTTCCAGCACCTGGCGAATGACCTGGGCATTGCCGTCGCGGGGAATGCGAAAGACTGCCAGGGCACGGGCTGTCTCAGTCTGGATACCCTTCACGCCCTTTTGGATCAAGCCATGGAAAGCCACTTGCTGGCGCAGCATGAGTTTGTCAGCATCGGTGGCCATGCCAGAGTTGACCAGCTTGAACAGCTTGTCCAGCTCATTGGCGCTGGACTCCAGAACTTCCAGTGCTTTATAGGTCTCAACAGCGTTGGCCATCATTCTGCCGTCGCTGCCGATCAGGCGTGTCAGGAACGACTCGCCAATGCCAGACTCTGCAGCCTTGGCTTTGATCTCGTCAAAGGTTACAGCTTTGGTTCTGATGTTCAGTGCATCAGCCACACCGGCCACAATGCCAGCAGCGTCGTGATTCTGGTACTGCGACAAATTGAACGGCTCAACCTTGACACCGGCAGCAATCTCTTCTGTGCTGGGGCTTGGCTTGCCAATCAAAGCGCCTTGCGCCTGGCGGCGGCTGACAGCTGTGCCAACAGTGTCTGTCAGGGTTTGGTCAGCTTCTGGGATCAGCTTGTAGCGACCGGCCTTGGCTGCATCGGGCAGTGTGCCTTCAACTGCACGCGCAGCTTCTGGCACCAGGTTGCGCTCGGCCTTGGTGCCCTGGCGGGTGATCAGTTTGCGAAGAGCGGCATCGACAGGGCCAGCGATCTGTATGCCTTCCGACATGCTGGGAGTGCCAGGTTTATCGGTAAGGGTTGCCTCTGTGCCCGTTTGCGCCTGCTCGGCAGGCATGGGCTCTAACTGTGTCGGGTCTGCTGGCGCTGCAGCTGGTGCAGCCGCTGGCAAGATGCTGCTCAAGCGTTGGTCAAGGGGTTGAATGGCCATTACTTCTTCTCCTTGTCCTGCATTGTCTCAGATACTAGCGGGGCCGCTGGCATGGTCGCAAACATTTCCTTGCCAAACTTATCGAACAAACCTTTGCGCTCCTCTGGAGTTGAGTATTCGTGAATGTCAGTGATACCCGCTTTCTTGAGAACTTCACGCGCAGCTTGGGGTGTGTCTTTTGGAATGATCGCGCCCTTGAACTCTTCAAGCGACACAGCACGCTGCGGCTTAATCTCAAAGTATTCAGATGGCAGCGTCTTCAGCTTCTGAATAAACAGGCCAATGTCAGCTTTCAGCTCGGGCGGCGCATCATATTCACGGTCAAGCGAGTTGACGTTCTTGGTTTCAACAACTTCGCGCAGCGCATCGCTAGAGTCGTACTGCGGATTGATTTTATGCAGACGGTCAAGCAGCGACTCGTATGCCTCACGGGTCTTATCTTTCACAGACTCCATTGATTGCTTGTCAATGATCTTGTCGCGTGAAGCCTTGATCTGGCTGAATGTCTTGAACTTTGGAGTTGCAACAGCGCGAAGGCTTGAAACACCATAGTTCCAACCCTCTTCACCCGCACCGCCCTTCATCTCTTTGACCAGGTTGGTCAAGTTGACTTCTGCGTAGCGACGGTTGCCGCTGTATGTATAGCCTTTAAAAATTCGTTCCTTGACATTTACGTCATTGGAAGCAAGTGAGTCGTCAAACTTAGCCAACCAGTCGGTGAACTCTGAATTGTTGTCATTCACACGTTTCTGCAATTCGCTTTCAAATTTCCATGACTCATCAAAGTCCGCTTTGTTTGGCAGGGCGCCGCGTTCATCCAAGAACTTTGCCCTTAAGATTTGTGAATACTTGCGGTCATTCCAGTTGTCTAGGAGTCGATCAACTTGGTAGTCACCACCAGGAATCTTCTCGGCTACATCACTAAGAAGGCTCCTCAACGTCTTCTGGCTCTTGTTGTCAATCTGGTAGTCGATTGTCGGGAAACGCTTGGTGTATGCGTCAGACGCAAAAACAGGATTTTTGGCAGACGGACTGGCCATCTCTCTTGGCGCGATCAGCGTGATCTCGCCGAAGTTTTCAAGTGGTGCGCCGACCTTTGAGATGGCAAGCGATGGCACTGGTAGACCACCCAGCTTGTCAGCCTTCAGCAAGTTGCTGGCAGTCAGATTGTGTTGAACAATAAGCTCATCACCCGGCTTAACTCCAGGCACTCGCTCAACAGCAAGCTGTGGCGCTTGCTCGACAATGCCGAGGCCACGCACTGGCATGCCTGTCTTTTCCAGCGCGTTGATTGTCATCTCGGCTGCTTTGGGTGCCAGCGCTTTGCCAGCCGCCATGACAGACTTTGCGACAGGCACCGCATTGAGACCCACATCCATTGCAGCCAGTGACGCATCTTCAGTCATGCGTCTGGCAAAACCAGTGCCACGGGTTAGCGACTGGCCTGTGCCAGCCTGCTGCAAAGCCATCGGCGTGCCTTGCCATTGCGCCTCGCCAAGCACGCTGCGCGTTCCTTCTTTGGCGGTGCCCACAAACGGCACAAAATCAGCCAGGCTGATTTTTCCAAGGACAGGCACATCTACCTGGCCAAGGCTGTCAAGAAAGCGCCCAGCCTGCTCTAAGCCAATGCCAGCGTTCTGCATGGCTTTTTCAAACGTAGACTGCTCAATGGCTTTGATCGTGTCTGGGTAACGGCCACTGTATGCTTGCTGGGGTAAACCCCTAGAACCAACCTCGGCCACCAGGATGTCACCAGGTCGCTGGCCAGGAGCCATTGGCTTTTCTGGCGCGGCTGCCACTTCTGGCGCCGGCTGCTCATCAGGGAATTGCAGCGACGTCAGTGCTGACAAATATTTGTTTTCGACCGGGCTATAGGCCATTACTGATTCCCTTCTGCCTGGTCGAGCAGGCGTTTGACTTGTGTGATCTCAGCAGGCTTGAGCTTGCCACTCTTCTCAAGCGCTGGCAATGTGTCGCGTGTGATTGGGCCGTTTGCCTTTTTCTCCCAGACATTTGTCAATGCTGTGCGTGCTGCCTTGGCCTGCTCAGTGTTGCGGCTTTCTTCGAGCTTAACCTCAAGCTGTTGCAGCACCATGCGTGGCGTCAACACTTTGCCTTCGATGGCGGCTTGAGATTGCACTTGCTGCGCGTCAACACGCAAACGTTGCAGGCGCTGGAACTCAGTGCCTTTGGGGTCAAGCACGGTCACAGAACCTGGCATTGTGGGGATGCCGGCCAGCTTGGCCAAGCCACGATCCAGGTCGCCCTGGTCGCGGCGGTCTTCAGACTGCAGCAGCTTCAAAGCACCAACAGCTTGCTTGCCATTGATGCCCTTGCCAACCATGCCCCAGATCTGGTCTGGCCGGTTAATCGTGCCGTTGTAGATGCCGTTCAGCAAATTGAACTCGACAGCTGGGTTGCCTTCTTTGTTTGGCTCTAGCAAGTCTTTGAGCGTGCCAATGGGTACAGCTCCGGCAGGCAAGGCGATCAACTGGTTGACCAGGTCGCGGCGCTTGGCATTGCCCTCTGGCAGCGGGAATATCTGCTCCAATAAGTCGACAGCCTTTTGCTCATTCACACGTTTGTCGGCGTTGATCTTTTGATTGATCGCTGTGTTGCGTGCGTTGACTGCCACCATGTAATTGGCGGACACCTTCTCGATTGAGGCAAAGTCTGTCATCAGCATGCCTTTGACGACGTCGGTCATCTTGCCGACATTGCCAATCTGGATGTTTTTCAATGTGGCTTCTGGGTCGGCCATTGAAGTCTCGTCAGTCAGCAGGAACTTTGTCACCGCGTTGACTTTGGCATTCTTGAGTGCAGCTTCAAACTTGTCGCTGTAGCTCTTTTGCACTGTGGCATCGCCAAGCAGCAAAGCGCTGGTGGTGATTGTCTGGCGGTACACATCGGCCAGTTCTTCAATACTGCGTTTTTGCTGGGTGTTTGGATCTACCCAAAAACCCTGCGACACAGCAGCCTCAAGCAGTCTTGTGCTGTTGTCAAAGTCAGCATCAAACTTGGCCAGGCGCTGAGCTTTCTCGCGCTTCATTTCAAACTCGGCGGCCTTGGCCAGCACGGTGTTGCCCATGGTGGCGCTGGTCGCACGAAACTTGAGCGACGCCTCTGGGTCAACTTGAGCCAGGCTTCGGCTGAAGCCATCCATCATTGATGTCAGCTTGGTCTGCACTTGCTCAGTCGTGGCCTTGCCCATTTCAACGGCCGTCAGCATGCCAGTCATTTGGCTTCGTGCTTCCATTTCAAATGTGCTTGACAGCTCAAATGATCTGGCTTTGCGCACTGCCTGGTCAAACACGTTTAATGGGCCGCCCATCTTGAGCGACTCCATATTGCCGGTCTTGGCCGCCTGCAGCTGCTCGTCGGTCAAAGGGTTGTCTGCAGCGTACTGCAAACCAGCCTCTGTGGCTGCCGTCTTGGCAATGCCAAACAATTGATTGCTCAAACGGTCAAGGGTTTGCGACACAGTGTTTTGATACTGAGCGCCAGCCTTCAAGCCGACATAGTCAACTTGCGGTGCATTTACGGTCGGCAACACAGCACCAGGAATGCCAGCTGCCTCAACTCGGCCTGATTGGAGAAGTGGTAGATCTGCCATGGTTTAAGGTGTAAATGGGTTGCGAACAGTCTGAGCGAAATTCAGACCACCTTGCAGAAGCGTGGCGCCAGACAGCAAGCCACCACTGTCCACAGCAAATTGGCCAGCCAGGCGCAACTGGTTTGCTTGAGCCTCGGCTGCGCCCATGGTCAACTCGGCCTGCTCTTTGGCGGCCAAGATCATTGCGCCAGCGTCCTCGAAGCCCATGATCCTTGCGGTCAAAGCATTCAAGTCTGACATGCCGACGTCGCGGTAAACAGCGCCAACGTTTGCCGTTTGGATGGCTGCAGCAGATCCTTCGTTGTACACAATGCCATTGGCAGCAGCACGCGCACGCACAGCCGCGTTTGTTCGTTCCATGCCGCGCAGAAGTGTGTTGCCTTGGATTGTGTAATTCAGAGCTTGGCGCTCAGCGGACAACAGTTTGCGGCCGGCCTGAATGGCAGCATACTTTTGATCCTGGTCAGTGCGGATCTGTGCCAGGCGCAGTGTGTCAACAGCTTGCACCTCATACAGTCCTTGCTGGTAGATTGCCGCAGTCTTTTGAGCGCCAGCGCTGGTGATGGCAGAAGCCAATGCCAGATATGGTGCAGCCGCATTGACACCAGTTTGCAAAGCATTGAATGCCGAGCCAGCAGCGCCAGCCACGGTCGATCCAATCTTGCTTCCGGCATTGATGATGCTGGCCCAGTCAAAGCCGCTTGATGTGTCCAAGCCAGAAAACACGCTGTAGTCAAAGCTGCCGATTTTGTAGGCGCTTGGGTCTGTAAACGCATAAGCCGAAGCATCGATGCCAGACAATGAAGCTGTAGATCCGAAGCCACCACTCAAGTCATAAGTGATGTTGCTGGCGTTGATACCCAAGCCAGACGGCGCAGAAAAGCCACCGCTCAGACTGTAGTCGACGCCAGAGAAATTTAAACCCTCAAACATTATGTACCCCCAGTCACCGCGATCTTGTACTCAAGACCCAGCAAAGTCATTTTCAGCGGCAAGCTCTGAGAGATCTCAATGCTTGCTTCTCGGCTGTAGCCAAGCACGCCATTGACGCGCTTGCTTCCAGTGTAAGTCGGCTCTGGGTCATCCAGCAATGGATTGTCAAACGTGCGGAACGGCACAGGGTTTTCGTTCAATTCCAAATGCTGCGTATTGTCGACCAATGCGTTGATCTCAACAATTCGTTTCTTGAAGCCAATGCGCGTGCCAGTCTGAAGTTTAATCTCAACCGGCATGGTCTTGGCGTACACAGTGAACGGCAGACCGACCTCATAGCTGGCAGTGCTTGCACGGTCAAACGTGACAGCTCCACCAGCACTGACAGTCTCGTTTCCTTGCGGCACACCGTCACAGATCACGTTCAGTGACTCACCAATGTGTGGCAGGCTAGTTGCACCAGAGGCAGCGCCACCAACAAATGCGCAGTCGGTAAAACGATCAAAGCTAAAAAGCTCGACAAAATATTTGTCTGTGCTGTTGAATGTGCGCTTGACCACAGCATAGATGTCGGTCACATCAACGCTGACATCCTTGAACAATCCATCGGTAATGAACTCGGACGGGGCAGTAATCTGCTGCGAACGCATGATGCTGAACGCAGCCATTGTGCCGTCGGTGTCATTGACCATCAGGAGCAGATCGCCCTCGTCTGTGCTGGTCGCACGGCGCAAGGCCATCCTGGTCGGTGCTTTGAGCAGGTGGCCAGACAACAATGAGATGCGCTGCGTCACATACGTCAGCTGCGTGTCAGAGAACAGGAACTCGTTGATCGACTTGCCCTGGCGCTGAATGTAGACCGTGCCCGACTCCAGCGATTGCACGCGGGTGCCTGGCTTGATGCCATTGCGGCTTACGCCCTTAAATGTCAGCGTGAGCGGTGTGATCGGATCGGTGCCAGACTGCGGCACATAGAACTCAGCGCCCGTGGTGAACACTTGCAGGTCACGGCCAGAGATCATGTCCACAATCACGTTGAGCGAGCTGGTGTCCAGCGTTGCCTCAACAGCATCATCATCAAATGCCTCGGTAGGCATGAACTCATCGAAGATGCCGATCTTGCTGCCCCAGATTGTGGATGGGCGTGACTTGGAGCCACCGAAGTACAGGCGGCCCTCATGGAAGGTCACTGTGCGTGGCCAGCCCTTGCCGGAGCTCCACACATCTTCATAGCCTGATTCAATCTCCCAGCTGCCCTGGGCAATGTTGCTGGTGTCAAAGAATGGGTATTCGGTCACGGCCTTCACTGAAGTTGCCGTGATGTATTGAATGATGCGCGCACGGCCCTGTGGGT
>Ga0315907_10001823_pt1 | contig 28116 bp, 8 predicted proteins | sample LakEriMetagenome_3_FD_203525 | JGI IMG/M metagenome (GOLD analysis project Ga0315907, IMG submission 203525) | Freshwater fungal communities from buoy surface, Lake Erie, Ohio, United States - Buoy 12 MA123 | ecosystem: Environmental > Aquatic > Freshwater > Lake > Lake biofilm | place: USA...
CGGTTTATCCAAAATGTAAATACTCGCACCATCAAAGCTCACAATTAAATCCTCCGTTTCCCATATTTTCGCAAAAGCCTCTATTACCTTCTTATTTTGCCTTACTTCCCACGCCAATTTAGAATGTCCTATTTTCCAATGCTGTATCAACATCTTGTGATTTGGAAATAATTCCGTAATCTGCTTGTAAGTCGCCTTATTATTCCTATCAATAGGTACTTCAAATTCTGCCGTTAATTTCTCCAATACTTTCCATTTATTTTCTATCATATTCTCGCATTCTTCTGTGTCTAATATAGGACATATTGCTACACCATATTTAATCACAGTCTCCTTGATATTCTCAGCATCGCACAAGTACTTCTCATACTCATAAGCAAACTTCGTCATCACGCACTATTTGTTTATAAAATTGTCCCATAACGCCATTAGTCAATTTTTACTTTATGTAATATAAAAAAGTACATATTATATAATAAAAATAAAAAATATAAAAATACATAATATATATACATTACTCATATACCTATCTTTTACTCATCGGCATTAGCCTTAGCGACTGCCTTGGGTTTTATCTCCTTCTTGGGCTTCTTAGCCGCTTTCGCCGCTTTCTTAGGCTTCTCTTCTTCATCTTCGGACACATTAGTAATCTCCATATCCGTAGCCTCTGTGTCGGCGTCGCCAGTAGCGTCTCCGGTAGTATCGCCAGCTTCGCCAGCCTCACCAGCTTCGCCAGCCTCACCTCCAGCGTCTTCCGCATTCTCAAGAGTAGCCTTGTAAGCCTTCCACTCTTCAGCCAACTTGGAGAACCTTTCGGTATTTGAAAGCTCGGGAAACTCTTCACGAATCCTTTGCTGATTGTCCTTGATATACTGCTGATACTTGGTAAGAGCCCTCTTAGGCTTCTCATTTCCGTCCTCGTCCAGATTGTTCTTCTTCTTTTTCTTGTCATCCTTCTTCTTTTCGGCTTTCTCAGCCTTGTTATTCTTGGCTTCTTCCTTGATTTCCTTGGTAATCTTCTTGGAATACTCATCAATATCCTTCTTAGCGTTGAGCTCATCAGGCATATCCATCATACGCTCCTTGAAAATGACAGCGAAGGTCTGAAAGGTCTGGGTAGCGGACATTCTTCTAAAACTGTTCTGGGTAAAACTTAGAAAAGGCTTTTTGAAGTTTGATAGGCTGAGACTGTAAGACTGTGGCTGTAAGACTTAGGCTTGCTTTGACTGCTTTGACTGCGATAGTAATATTATTGGTTTGTTTTGTTATCAATTTTTATCTAAAAGTTTTTAAATTAGAACATTTTAATCCAAGATTATTCTGGGATATTATCCATACCATATCTCTTCAACCGTCCAGCTTGAAGAAGGTGCCGGTCTATAGGCATCGTCTTGAGATGATGCTCTATTTAAAAACATTTGACCTGTAGTACTCGGGTTATCGCCAAGTCTTTGATTCCAATAAGCGGTATAATATACTGTAGCTGTTGTATTAGGAGAATCTAAATAAGTCCCTGAAGCATTAGTTATACTAGAGTTGTAAGTTACCATTCCTGTATTGTTTGATATCCATACAGGAGTTCCTGCTGTAGCAGCAGCTGAACCTGTTTCTGTTCCATTACAACCTGTAATTTCAGTCCAACTTCCTGTACCTATTTTTCTATATAGTTTTATACCCCACCAGGCATTATCGACTGAAGTACTCATTCCGATAAAAACTATTAAATTAACTAACATTTTGCTTAGAGAACTTTTTGGCGTTATTTTAATTACAAAACCGCTTGTTAAATCTTCATTTATGGCATCCCACCCTGTATTATCTTTTACTTCCATTTTAGTATATGTCAAATGTTGTACTTGCGCTATCATTCCCACTGATAATCCTAAACTATTAACCGAAGACCCATTATACATTAATGTTTTCGCATTTAATGAGCCACTTACATCAAGCTGATACTCGGGGCTCGTAGTACCAATCCCTACTCGTCCCATATTATAAACATTCATATTAGAAGTATTATAAGTCCATTGAGCGCCTATTGGGTCTTGTGTAGGGTTTAAAAGATTATAGCGAATTGATAGCGAACTTGGTAAAACTTCTTGTCCATATATATACCATTCGTTAAAGTTTAATGTATCTGCTGTACTACCAAGTAATTTATTAACTACAAGACCGTAATAAGTATATGCTGTTGTTATATCTTGCGTTAGTTGTATATATCTAAAAGAAGTATCATATACGGCATCTGTTTTATTTACAAGTTCAACCCATGTAATATTATCATTTGAACCATATATTTTGAAATTTTTTGGTGATCTTTCTCTTATTCCTTGCGTATCTGTTCTCATTAAAAATTCAAACCTAGTAAGTTTAATAGCAACCGGCAATTGTATTTTAAGCCAATCTCCTAAATATCCTGCTACTACAAATGCTGAACCATTATAATTACCTGCTGTATAGCCAGCAGTCCAATGACCACCACTCCCTTGGCTTGTATTAAAACAAGTATATGGAGCTAAATTTGCATCAAAAGAAGTAGAAAATGAAACTACATAAGTTCCGTTGCCGTATGTTTGTCCCGATACTGTTGTTGTGGCTGCCGAAAAGTTTCTAACAGGTGGGTACATTCTTTCTACACTGTAATTAGTAAATGTAGTAGGTTGGGGGATATACTGACCGGCTTTAGGGATTATTAAAGCATTTGATGTACTCAAAGCTATATCATAAGCTCCTCGTAATACAATATTACTATTATTGTTAATGTCGGCTATTGTAGGAACAGGGAAGTTTAATGTGTGTTGATATGGATAGATATTTGTAAATTGAAAAATGAAATTAGCATTCATAGTAGAAAATGTTTCTTCTATTCTCACGACATCACCAACATTATATGCTTGAGAATATGTTTTAGTTCTATCATTCAAAGTAGCACTTGATTTTTGAACTCCATTAATTAAAAGTCTAACAATATTATCTGCTCCACTCGTCCAAGTTCCTAACCCATATGTAATAGTTAAAAAATTATAACCACTTGGTAAAGTCATTTGTACCCACCCTACAACACTATAGCCAGTCCATACAGCATCTGGGTCAAATGATGTTAAAAAACTATCAAGAGAATATGTAAAGTTAGGAATTGTAGCGGCATATGATTTCCAAGTAGCCTCTGTGTTATAAGGTGTAAAATCATATCTTAGTTGATTTAAATCTACTACATCCCAATACACTCTCGCGAAAGTTTCCGCTGTATTATCACCCCAGCCTGGATAAACACCTAAATCTTGTGTATGTGATTTTCCTCTTGTGTGTGGATTATTACCAACCTGTACCCAATCTTTACTATTTGCTACTTCTGGATTTACAACAGCAGACCAAATATCAAGTCCATTAAATGGTGCTACTATTGAAGGATAATTAGTCATATAAGTTCTTAATTCTGTAATAGTAGGCAATCTTCTTCCATTTATTATTGCCTCGTTATATGCTTCTAACCAAGAGAAGGGACTTTCATCTATTCTATAATAAAATATTAAATTATCATTAGAATTAATATAATTAAAATTCAGCCTTTTATGTGTTATGCCATCTAGAATACCTGCGCTTGTAATAGATTTAAACTTAATTATAACTATACCTGAACCACCATTACCACCCTCGCCCCAATTTCCACTTCCTCCACCTCCTCCAGAACCTGTATTAGATACAGCATTTGAACCGTTTACAACACCTCCACTTACGCCTGTTCCGCCATTACCACCACCACCTTTTCCACCAACTGCGGTTATAGCTACATCCCACCCACCCCCCCCTCCTCCTCCAGCAAACCAATAATTTCCGTCTGATTCTAATTTGCCATAATTTCCAAAATTAGTTTTAAAATCATACCCTAATTCGCTTATACCTGATAAGCCATCGCCACCATTACCAGGACCACCGTTAGTATACCAGTTTTTACCATCTCCTCCTGATGTTCCAGCACCTCCTCCTCCTGCACCTTGCCCAGGGTCTGTTCCACCTGTTCCTCCGTCATTACCTTTACTATATATTGTACCCGACGAATATGTATCTATTGATGTGTTTTTAAGCCCTTTTTGTATCGTTCCAAGACCATTCAACCAACTATCACCTCCAGCACCAGACCCACCGTCCTTCAAAAGAGTACCTCCATTTGCACCTCCTCCTTCCGCAATAACAGTATCAAATGAACTATTTGAACCTTTTGTCGGTTCAATTCCTCCAGATGCTGGATTAGTTCCTCTAACTCCACCTTTACCAACTTTAATTGTATATGTTCCGCTTAAAATTGCTTGATGCATTAAAATCAATTGTCCCGCACCTCCGCCACCGCCGTGTCCTCCTCCTCCACCGCCACCACCGCCAACAATCAAGATATCACATATAGTATTTTGTCCTATCGTAATATTATAAGATGTTTGGTCTTCAGTTCCTCCGCTATGTGTGAATGTTCTAATAGTTTCAGTAAATGTCGGGGATGTTATAGTAGGTTCATTCGCATTCGTCAAAAGATTATTAGAAGGAATAGTTCCCAATAAATATCTTATTATTACTATACCTGAACCTCCGTTGCCGCCTAGATACGCAGGACCTCCAACAACTGAAACGCCAGCACCACCTCCGCCACTACCTGAACCATTTGTAGCATTTCCACCATTCGCACCAGGATAGTTACCTCCATTACCTGCAGTTATATTCCCGCCATTCCCTCCTCTTGTACCTGTACTAACACCATTATTATATCCACCACCACCACCACCAGCACAATAATTAATAACAACTCCTGTAATATTGTTTGTTATTCCACTTCCTCCGTCTCCACCACTTATAGTAGTAGCACTAAACCCAGCACTAGTATATCCACCACCACCACCACCATTAAATGCCAGTCCTCCATTAGCACCATTATAACCTGTATATACTATATTATTATTAACAAATTGTATTAATGCTGTACCTCCCAAACACCTATTTGCTACATCATCTCCGCATCCACCACCACCAGAAGCACCATTTAATCCATTTGATATAGTACCTGATTTACCTCTTGCTCCACCTCCACCACCGGAAGATTCAAGTAATATTGTATTACTTTCTGTTGTTATAGAAGAGTTTTTACCAGTTTCACCATTTTCAGTAGTAACATTACCACCTACCCCCCCCCTACCTACATTAATATTATATTTACCTGCGTTTAATGAATAATTTGATTTTAATAAAAATTGGCCTGCTCCACCACCACCACCACCTCTTGCATTAGAACCAGCAAATCCTCCACCACCACCTCCACCAACAATCAAGATATCGCAAGTAGTACTCTTAGGGAAGACTCTAGTAAAATCTGCAGTATTAGCAGAACCTGAGTATGTATAGGATTCCACGGCATATACATTATTTGTGCCATTTTCAATATATATACTAGGAGTTACAGGAGCCGTTTGGAGATTATCCCTGATAATACTGTCATAGATTTCATTTCTACGATACAAATCACTCTTGACAGTCTCTATGATATAATTGCTGCCTGTGCTGTATTGGACACCTATATTACTATGATTCAAAGTAATAGGCATAGATATTCAATATATGCTTTTAGATGCTCTATAATAATAATTATAAATAATTATAGCTATAAAAAACAAAGCAATATAGGAGATATAGCATAATAATTTCAAGGTTATTATCCATACCATATTTCTTTAAGAGTCCAACTTGAAGAGGGCGCGGGTCTATAAGCATCATTTTGATTTGCTGCCCTATTTAGCCACAGATTACCTGTAATACTTGGATTGTCTCCCATTCTCTGGTTCCAATATGCTGTATAATAAACAATTGATGTTGTATTCGGAGAATCTAAATAAGTTCCAGTTAGATTTATTATTTGATTATTAAATGCTTGCTCTCCTGCATATCCCCGTGTTCCCATATTATGCGATATCCATACGGGTGTTCCCGCTGTAGTCGCAGCAGAACCTGTTTCGGTTCCATTGGGGCCTGTTACTTCAGCCCAAGCGGCCGTTCCTATTTTTCTATAAAGTTTAATACCCCACCAACGTCCGTCATTTGTACTAACTAATCCTATATGCGCTACTAAATTAATCAATATTTTACTTAAATTACTTTTAGGAGTTATAGATATTACAAATCCAGTCGTTAAATCATCATTTATAGCATCCCAACCTGTATTATTTTTTATTTCCATACGAGTATAAGTCAAATGTTGTACGTTAGCTACCATTCCTTCTGACAATCTTCCAATCTGTACGCCATTAAAATAATATGCCTTGGCATTTAATGTGCCTCTTACATCAAGTTGATACTCTGGACTTGTAGTACCTATTCCAACTCTACCCATATGATACACATTAGTATTAGAAGTATTATAAGTCCATTGAGCTCCTATTGGGTCTAATACGGGATTTAAGATATTATAACGGAGTAAAATATCAGATTTTGAATAATATCTATCTATATCTTTAATGTTTTGATTTTGTGTTGATACTATAGTAGATAATGTAGGACCTATATTTAATATATAAGACCCATTAAATAGTTCATCATCGCCATTATTTATAGTTGCTATTGTTCTTGTGGGGAAATTGGCTGTAAATTTATTTGCTATATAACCATTATATAATTCTATAATTTCATTTTGCGTCAATGCCCTATTATACACTCTAAAATCACATATATCTACTTTGCTTTGTCTTAATTCTAAATTTCCAATTCCAATATAAGCCGATGTATTAGTATCCGATTTAATTAATACACCATTCTTATACAGCTTTCTATTGTTATTGCTCTCAACAATTGCGGTAAATAATACCCAATTATTAACATCTTCGCGATATTGTATTGGGGAGTCAATATCATTATTCATAAATCCCATCATATACACATTGCTTCCCCGCGAACCAAAACATAAAGTATTATTAGTTGTCGTAGCACCCGTTGTAAATATATAATATACAGTATCGTAAGTATATAATCTAAATAAATATGAAATTGTAAATGCCCTATTATTTAATTTTAAAGTACTGTTTGATAAAGTACCATTAAATAGATTTAAATAAGGCTTATTTATTATTGAATCGCTACCATATGTTATTGTTCCACTCAATGTCGTAAAATTATGTTTTACTGAGGTTGGATTACTATCGTTAGAATTTCCATTAAACTTATACCAAGCTATCAAATTCGTTGCATCTGCGGGAATATAAGGATATGATGAATAATTAATTAAATAATTCAAATTTTTAATTAAAGGTGTATAATAAAATGTTTCACTGACAGATTTTATTTTTAGAATTACTATTCCAGAACCTCCGTATGTAATAGCATATCCACCCCCACCAGTACCTGGCGAACCATTAAAATAATTATATATATAGTTTTTATTATTTATATCTTTAAATTCTGCATATCCTCCTCCTCCTGTAGACATTCCGAATATTGTATTTTCAAAACCCGCATTCCATCGCGAGCCTGAACCTCCCGCGCCATATTCTATTGGAATCCCTGTAATTGTAGAAATTATACCTGCACCTCCATTTCCCAAAGTACTATTAACACTATCTGTTTTAAATGAATTTCCTCCATTTCCTCCCAAAATATTAGGTGCAGCTCCTCCGCCCGCCCCCCCTGTTTCTGCATTATTATCAGTATTAATACCGCCTATTCCAGATAAAGAACTATCAAAAACATAAGGTATTGAATTAAAACGAACACCTCCGCCTCCTCCTTGTGATTTAGTAGATATATTTGTTAATGGATTAATATAAGTAATAACTTGCGGGGTTGGCGCCTGATTACTATTATATTGTCCGCCACCACCACCTCCTGCTGCCTCAATATTAATATTATTACCATTTATTGAACTATTATTTCCATTAAAACCTGATATACCATTATTATTAACACTGCACAATCCTCCGTATCCTACAAGAATAGTATATATCCCTGCTGTAAAGTTTACATTGTTATATGTTACTACTCCGCCGCCACCACCAGACCCTCCTGCACCACCTCCGCCTCCTCCTCCACCAACAACAAGTAAATCACATACAGTATTTTTTGTAAAAGTAAAATCATATCTTGTTTGAGGTTCACTATAATTTTCACTATGTCTAAATGTTAATATATTTTTATCAATAATGTTTTTATATGCTCTTATTATTACAATACCAGAACCTCCCGGGTGCCTATATCCTGGAGATGAATAGAATGGTGCTCCACCTCCTCCACCTAAATCATTTGTACCTTTTACACCATCTCCGTATCCACTTATTCTTCCACTACCTCCCCCGCCTAAACCACCATAACCTCCATTTGCCCCTCCTCCTCCTCCGCCATAATATTGATTAAATCCTGTTATAGTTACTAATCTTCCATTACCTCCGGTACTTGTAGATGCATTTGAAGAAGCACCACCGCCACCGCCGCCAATACCACCAGAACCTATACCGCCATTAAATCCACCTTGTACGTATTGCGTTCCGTCCCAAAATGTATTACCTTGTGTTGCCACAGCAGGGGTGTCTCCAACATATCCAGCATTTCCACCACTTGAACCACCAACAGAACCTATAACATAAGAATTCCCTCCTTTCCCACCACCTTTTCCAACTAAATTTATACTATCAAAATTAACAAGATTATTATTGATATCTCTAATTTCACTATCATAACCATTACTGTCTATACCTCCTTTTCCAACCCTTATATTATATGTTCCTATTAATGTTTTATTTACCATATACACTATACCTCCACCGCCACCAGCGCCAGGTTCGTGTACTGCTCCTGTTGTGCCGGAAGAACCACCGCCACCTACTATTAAAATATCACATAAAGTATCAGTATCAAATGTTATAGTATATATTTCTTGTGTATTTGTACCTCTTTTATGTTTAAAAGTAAATAAAGTAGGTGTTATTGGAGGTGTTATACTTGATGTAAATGTAGGTTCATTCGCATTCGTCAAAAGATTATTAGCAGGTATAGTTCCCAATAAATATCTTATGATGACTATGCCGGAGCCGCCTTTTCCTGAAACAGCATTCGGTGAAGCTGTTGTTCTACCGCAACCTCCACCACCACCTCCAGTACCATCTCCTCCATTTCCTGCGGTTGGTGTTCCATCTCCCTCCAAGTCTCCATCTTGTCCAAATGTAATACCGCCTATACCACCTATTCCTACTTGGTCTGCTACTTGCGAACCACTACCACCTCCACCACCTCCTTTTCCACCATTACCTGCTTTTCCATTATAAGTTCCGCCATATAGACCACCGCCACCTCCGCCTCCCCAGAAATAACTTGTACCTGTTATATTTATAGCAATTCCGTCTGCTCCTGCTCCAGCATTTAATTGGTCTGTGTTAGCAGGAGCATTACCACCAGCACCTCCACCACCATTTGCTCCAATTGCTCCATAACTATTATTATTAAATAGAAGTCCTGAAGCACCATTCCCTCCATAATATGTATAATTATTTGCTGTTATAACTGAACTCGTAAAACTTGGTTGTATTACAGTTCCTCCCAAAACTGCAGTACCGGTATAACACGAACCTCCGCCTCCTCCACTACCACCATTTGCTCCCGCTTGTTGTACAGCACTTGTTCCCCATTGACCTACACCACCATATCCTCCTCCGAAAACTTCAATTCCAAACGCTTTACTACTTGAACCATTTTGTGCTGTTGTCCCAGAAGCACCTCCAGTAACACCTGTCCCTCCCTTCCCAACTTGAATATTATATGTTCCTGCTGAAATAGTAGCATTTTCTATGTGTAAAACACCGCCTCCACCACCACCTCCACCAATATATGTACCTCCCGCTCCGCCACCTCCAACAATCAAGATATCGCAAGTAGTGCTCTTGGTAAAAACTCTTGTAAAATCTGCTGTATTTGCAGACCCAGAGTATGTATAGTATTCTACAGCATATACATTATTTGTACCATTTTCAATATACATACTAGGAGTTACAGGAGCCGTTTGGATATTATCCCTTACGATAGTATCAATTAATTCATTTCTACGATATAAATCACTCTTGACAGTCTCTATGATATAATTGCTGCCTGTGCTGTATTGGACACCTATATTACTGTGATTAAAAGTAATAGGCATAGATATTCAATATATGCTTTTAGATGCTCTATAATAATAATTATAAATAATTATAGCTATAAAAAACAAAGGAATATTAGACGATTTGCAAATACACTAAGACGATGCTGACGGTATGGCAAAATATACATATTTAGATGCGCTATCTAAAATATTAAATTGTGTATTACGGTCGCTTGGAACCTTTTTAGTAGAAGATTCATAAGATATATAGTCTGTTATGCTATAATCAAGAATAGGATTTACATTAGTACTCAAAGGAAATAATTCGGTAGATGATATAGAAACGCCTGGTTTTATATTAGGAGATCCCGATGAAACAGCCGTTGTATTTATTATATTCTTGACAATTTTAAGGGTATTTATATCACATACATGCGATGCATCATGATAAGAAGAAGGGTTATTACATTTATCATTAATATTTTGGAGAGTAACTCTTGAATTTTCTAATATAATTATATCTTGGTTTTTTGATGCAATTCCCCATACATCTTTTTCAGTCAAAGATATATCCCAGTTGACTATATTATTAAACTGCGTTATTTTATTTGACAAGAATGCATATATTTCTGCATCATTCAATCCTTGTGAAGTTTTCATATAAGTTTTTGCTATAAACTTTGTCCCTGCTATATTAGTTATTGGTTTTATTGATAAATAAATATCAATTGGAATTATTACATTATTAGAAGAAGTTTCGGGAAATACATATCTAATACTATAATTATCCGATGGTATTAAGCTACCGTCAGTCGTATATAATACAATATTAAAATTAACACTATTAGCACCTGTCTTATATGTTTTTGTTATATGCGTTTTGATAATGTATCTGTTATATTTGCTATTAAGGAATGGTATTCCTGGACCTCCGTTAACTGCCATATTATTTAAATATGCTGTTGTCAGATTTGTTTTAGAGGGTATGGATACATCAGAGCTATTTACATCTTCGATAGATTTAAACAAATTATAAATAAAATGTATTTTATTTGTTCTAAACTTTTTTGTTTCAAGAGGTAATGTTGTAACACCAGTTATAGGAAAATCTGTATCTATACTTAATGTAGTTACAGAAGGAGTAATAGAAACCTTGTATGTTCCGTGGAAAAATTGAGATGCATCATTATTTCCTCCAAGAATCTTTACATATGTTTTTGTTGGAAATCTTAATCTAAATACCTTAGTCTTGTCATTAGTATATCTAACTATAACTATACCAGAACCACCACTACCAGCTAATGCAACCGAAGAACCACCACCGCCACTACCCGTATTTGGAAGCCCATTCTCAGCATTATGTCCTCGCAAAGCAGCATTTCCTCCTCCTCCATACCCTCCGCGAACAAAATTACCTCCGTGCCATTCCTGTTCTCTTCCTCCGTGATAAGAAATACTTCCTGCCCCTCCTGCACCATAATAGTTTGTATTAAATATCGGTATATTAATTCCACTACCACCACCTCTTCCAGAAGTGTTCTGTCGTACCGGCCAATAATCATGAAATCTATTATTTGTACTATTTCCAGGTTCTCTTGCTCCACCACCACCCGCTCCGCCTGCTATATTATGTCCAAAACCGCCTTTATTTCCGTAATAAGTATAAGAAGTAATAGATGAATCTAAATTCGGTATTTGTGTTTTATCTTTAATTCCTGTACTAGCCCCGCCATCAAAATCGCCGCAATAACCAGAACCGCCTCCGCCCGAGCCACCTGGCTTCCCAGTACCGCCCTGCCAACCACAACCAGCATAAGAACCTCCTCCTGTACCGCCACCTTCTGCTATCAATTTAATTTGATTTTCAGAATTATTCCTATATGTTATTGATGATGGGTTGCCTTGGCTATTCTGTCCTCCTCCATTACCTATTTCTACACTTATTTCTCTCGAAGAATCAGGCATTATGAGTTTAGTATGTATTACAGCGCCACCGCCTCCTCCGCCACCTCCTTCTGCGCCATCATTTCTGGCACCTCCACCACCTCCGCCAACAATTAATACATCAGCTTGTGTATTAGGATTCAAAGTAATAGAACCGGAGCTTGTGAAAATACGAGTTATTGTATTTTCATCATTTTTAAAGGGGTCATTATGTAACGTTAATATTTTACTATTATTGTCATCTTGCATTTTAGCAAACTTTTTAAACCTTACTATAACAATACCAGAACCACCGTTGCCTCCATCATTAGTTCTATTGTAATGCGCGCCTCCGCCACCACCACCTCCTGTATGAGGGGCTCCATCTCCACCTCGTGTTTGTGACCAACAACCCGTGCATCCACCTCCACCGGGACTTCCTTTAAAATATCCATCCCCACCTACTGTTACTCCTACTGCGCCACCACCTCCTCCTCCTAAACCACCATTTCCTCCTGATGTAGAATATCCTGCTCCTCCACCGCCGCCCGCCCAATAATATTCTATTCCTAATATATCTGATTTTTTACCTTCTCCACCATATGCTCCTCCTGCTGCTGTCGAAGGACCACCCCCGGGGTGACCGGCTCCTCCGCCACCAGCACCATACCATGCGCCAGCACCATAACCACCATTATTTCCCTGTCCTTCTATGCCTTTTCCAGCTTTTGACGGATCACTACTCCAACAATAACCTGAACCACCTCCTCCCGAACCTCCATCTCCACCTTTTCCACGCAATCTATGATCTTGATAACTAGAACCACCGTATCCTCCACCAATTGCAACTATATGGTCAAATGAAGAGTTAGCACCTTGGGTAGCATTAATTGTAAACTCGTGATGATCTCCTTGACTTCCTTTTCCTCCTGCTGGTGCACCATTGCCTCCTTTACCAACCATTATATTATGCTTGCCCTTAGCAATTTTTACTTGTTTACCTTCAAATAAACCACCTCCTCCTCCACCACCACCCATATCCATACCTCCGCCTCCTCCGCCTGCTACTATTAATATATCACATACTGTTTCTTCATCAAATGTTAGTTCATAAGGTGTTTGTGCTTCGCTTCTTCCATCGTGGGTATATACCATTATTTCATATACTTCTTTTTCTCCTGCTGCAAGCACTTCTTTAACAGTTGGCTCTTTATCACCCGTCATTTTTATAGATGTGTTACCAACTTCTAATGCATGACTATAATATTCAACTGCCCCTACTATTATATCGTAATTATTCTCATTAATAAGGTTTCTATAATTCAAACTTGAATCATGATAGTTGCTCTTTATTATGGCATTATTAATAAATGTCTGTTTTGGATTATTACTAATAAAAGTATTTCTTACAGTTTCCAAAGAACCCTTTTCATTTGTAAGTGTAACTATATTATTATTAATATCTTTATTAACAACAATCAATTCATAGTTTATCAATTTATCAAAATTGCTAAGCAAAGTATCTTTTGCAAAACCATTTCCTTTAATAGTTCTATCATTAATATATCTTGATGGAAGTGTCGTATTTTGAATTAGTTTGTTAGGTGGCAAATTGAAATCTATAAGTTTAGAAACATCAATTTTAGCATTATTTAATTTTTTATATGTTTTGATATTCTGATAAGTTGTGCCTGCAGCAGAAGTTTTATCACATAGTAAATTTCTATCAAACTGATACAAGTTTATTATAGTTATAAGACCAGATGTTGCGGAATTAGTAGTAATATATTCATATATATTGTTATTATAATTATAAGTACCAGAATTACCGCTAGTTATTAAAGTAGAAATATCAAATGTCTGGTCTATATTGAAAATATGATTATTAGCAGAATCTATATTAACTCTCTTTATTTCATTAATTGTATTATCGGCATTTAATGTTAATCTTATTAATTTTCCGCTTAATCCCGAAACTGTATCCCCATATTTTAAAGAACATATTGAGTTTTTTAGATTATCATAATATGTAGAACTGTTTTCTGGTAGCAAATCAAACTCCATTTGTATATATTTTTCAGACACACCATTTGCGTCAAGCTTTAATTCTACATGATTACCTGTGCTATATTTTATTAAATTATTACCTTGATATCTATACTTATTATCTGACCCTGATATTTTTTTGAAACACTTAGAATGTTCCGAATAATTTACAAAATCGTTTACTCCTTCTGCATTAACATCATTTTTATTTGTTTCATTCTTACTAGATATTATCTTGTTTGTTATTTTTATAGGCGAGGAATCGCTCGTTTCTTTAAGTGTCGCTATCTCTTGCCATCCGTCTTCATAAACATATTTATGAGTACCTGTACCGTCAGCGTCAAAAGTATTATTAAATTGAACCTGACAAGGTCTTAAAGTAACAACAGTTCCATCTGTTGGAAATTGACTATTTTTAACGGAATCAGTTACATTTGTGTGAGAAGTATAGCTTACTGTATTAATATCTGTATTTTTAATAGTGGGTTCGGGTGTTGACTTTGACGAACCCGTTGTATATTTCTCAATCAATTCATCGTGTTTTGTGCTGCTATTTCTAAGATAATATATGATTACTATGATTAATATTAATATTAAAATTATTAATGTTATATTTTGAATATTATAACTCATATTACCAATAGAACATTTTTCTATCATATTGAAATTTTTTTCCTAATCTATTATATTTAAGTATTATAATTATTTATTTTTTAGCTTATTGCGAAACTTTACTTAATAAGTTCTTAATAAGCTATAAAGTATCTTGTCGCTTTGTATATCCGGCATCGCCCTTGTTTTTTATCGTTATAATTATTTATAATTATTATTATAGAGCATCTAAAAGCATATATTGAATATCTATGCCTATTACTTTGAATCACAGTAATATAGGTGTCCAATACAGCACAGGCAGCAATTATATCATAGAGACTGTCAAGAGTGATTTATATCGTAGAAATGAAATCTATGACAATATAGTCAGTGATAATATCCAGGTTGCTCCTGTAACTCCTAGTATGTATATTGAAAATGGCACAAATAATGTATATGCTGTAGAATCCTATACATACTCAGGGTCTGCAAATACTGCTGATTTTACAAGAGTTTTTACCAAGAGCACTACTTGCGATATCTTGATTGTTGGCGGTGGCGGAGCGGGAGGAAATAGTATGGGTGGAGGTGGTGGGGCTGGAGGGGTTGTTTACACTGTTAATCAAACTTTTCAAGCAGGTACTTATAATATATTTGTTGGTAAAGGAGGTATAGGTCTTGATTTAAGTAATCAAGACCAAGGAACTGCTGGTGTAAACCAAGATGGGAAAGATAGTTATATACAATTAAATGGCACTGATGTTTCTTTGTCTATGAGTGGAGTTTCTCAAAGTTTAAGAGGATATGGTGGTGGTGGCGGAGGTGTTTATTATGACCCAGCATTTGTTAATGGTCGCAATGGAGGTAGTGGTGGCGGATGCTCTGAAACTAATAATAATGGTTTTATTATTAATACTGCTGGTTCAGCAACTCAAGGAAATACATTATGGAATGGTTCATCTTATGTTGCAGGAGGTAAAGCTGGGAGACAAAATACAACAACAACAAATGATTTTAATGCTGGCGGCGGTGGTGGTGCTGGTAATAATGGTAGTGTTTATAAAGATGGAAACGCTGGCGTTCAAATAAATATAACTGGTGTCAGTCAATTTTATGCAGCTGGTGGTGGAGGAGGTCAATATGAAATAGAAAATAATATAAGTCAAGGTATAGGAGGTTCAGGTATTGGAGGTAATGGTAGAATTAGAACATCTACAAGTTATTTAAGAGATGCGACAAGTGGAGTAGATGGAACAGGTAGTGGTGGTGGCGGTGGTAGTTATACCCAAGACCCTGATTTACCCGCTGGTTCAGGAGGTTCAGGTATAGTCATCATAAGATATTTATTGGGAACTATTCCTTCTAATAATCTTTTGACGAATGCGAATGAACCTATTATAACATCACCGACATTTACTGAAACTATTAGAACATTCGTACATAGCGGAGGAGCTGAAACCCAAACAACACATACTATTACACTAGGGCGAGATACTATATGTGATATCTTGATAGTTGGCGGCGGCGGTGCTGGTGGAAAGGATATTGGTGCTGGGGGTGGAGGAGGTGCTGTCTTATATGGAGCAAACATAAGTATAGCAGCTGGAACTTATATTATTAAAGTTGGTAGGGGAGGAACACCAGGAGAAGTAAGAGGTCAATCGTCAGAAGCTTTTGGTGCTACATTATTAGGTGGAGGTTGTGCCGGGAATGTTGCATGGGGTATTAATACTACAGCAAATAGCGGTGGTAGTGGTTCTGGAGGTCCTAGTAGAAATACGAATATGAGTGCTAATGTTAGTGCAGGAACTGTTGGTACATCTACGAAAGGAACTATATTAACTACTGCTACATTATATAATGGTAATATTGGAGGGACTGGTATTACACAAGTCAACGGCGTTCAGTCATCAGGAGGTGGAGGAGCTGGCGCCGTTGGTGGGAATGGTAATGGATCGGGAACAAAAACAGGCAATGGAGGTGCAGGTGTATTAGTAAATATTACAGGAGTAAATTATTATTGGGGTGGTGGCGGAGGAGGTGGTGGTTATCAATCAACGCCTACAGACGGAGGTAGAGGAGGAGGTGGAGCTGGAGAAAGAAATGATGGCCAAGGGTCTTTAGGATTCGGGACAGGAGGTGCTGATGCATATAATGCTCCTGTAAATATGAATGGAGGTGCTGGTTCAGGAGGCGGTGGTGGTGGTTCAGGTTATACAACTACAACAGCCGGAAACGGAGGCTCAGGTATTGTCATAATCAAGTTAAAATCTTTCACAGGACCTATTCTAGAAGGCATAACGCATAAAAGATTGAATTTTGCTTTTGATAGTTTGGGATATTATTTTGATGCCACAAAATACACTGAATATCAAGCTCAACTTAAAACTGGTGTAGGTGGATGGAGAATTGTTAGATTTTTACCTCCTAATCTTGGAAGGTGGTATAGTGGGAATAATTTTACTTCAACTTCTGTCAATTCAACAAATATAGGGACAGCATATAATTATACTAACGAATGGGGTGTTCCTTTTGGAACATTTGACGAAATGTTTTTTGGTACTTTTGATATGACTTATTGGTTAAGATGTTTAAAAACATCAGTTTTAGGTACATATGATAATGCTTTAAGACCTATAATAAGTTCTTCTTCAAGTTCAACACCTTATAGCGCGAGATGGTATCAAAGAGATAGTGCAATACATGAACCATGGGTTAGTATTACTGACCATAATAGTGTACCGCAACTAATAGTTTATGGTGAAAATGGAAATTTAGGAGGTACAGGGTTAATAAATGCCTATGGTGGTATGTGTGTATTAGTTAGAGATTCTGCAACAGCTACAACAATATCTATTCCTAACACATACACAATAAACTTTCCAGTTCCTACAATAGCCGATATTAACAATAATAGTAATATTGTATTACGAGGAGCTTATGATATAGCTTTGAGTACATCAAATGCTTTAATAATCCCTAAAACAGGTCAGTATATCCCTAAGCCTACTACATTTGCAACGGATTTATTATCAATTCGTTATAATATATTAAATCCTTTAAATGATCCAATAGGCGCTCAATTGACTTATAGTTCAAATAATACTAATGTGTATCATATGGGAAGTGTAGGGATTGGTACTACGAGCCCCGAGTATCAACTTGATGTAAGTGGTTCTGTAAATGCAAAATCTTATTATTTAAATGGAAGACAAATTAATGAACCTCTTAGTGAATTAGGATTATCTGAAGGAATGATCGCGCAAGTCAGGCATTTGACTTATACTCAAATGGATGTGAAAAATAATACTGGTTGGGATGCTATTAATGATAATTTAACAACTGGATTTGTAATAGCCATAACTCCTAAAAGCAATTTAAGCAAAATATTACTTAATATAATCGTACATATAGGTCTTGCTGCTACAAGTTATAGTGTATGGTGGGGTATTAAACTTTATAGAAAAATAGGATCAAGTGATTGGACTGAAGTAACAGGTCCTAATGGAACAGAAACAGGTTCGGCAGCGGCTACAGCTGGAACACCAGTCTGGATATCAAATACTATGTATGCAGGCGATCTTGATTATACATATAAAGTAACAAATGTTACAGGAACTTATTTAGATTCGCCAAATACAACATCAACTGTTTATTATACAGCATATTGGAATAATAAAATAGGAGACAATCCGAGTGCTATTAATACTATTTATCTAAATAGGGCAGAAAATCACGGAGACGCATATAGACCTGCTCCATCATCAAGCTGGACTGCAAGCGAGATATGGTATAGATAGAATGCGGGCGGGATAGACCTTGGCCAACGCGGTATTACGAGGGTATTACGAGTATATTGGAAGGTAATTAAGGAATAATTTTCAAAGAGTATTTAAGACTTTCTTCTACTGAATGCCCGACGGAATCTGCGATTAACTTTCTTTCTCGGAAGGATGCGCCTGAGATATTGATAGTTGTCAGATACATTCTGCGAAGGTCTAGAGCGCCTATTTTTTTTCCATAAACCTTCATCATAATATTGAAGAACTTAAGACTTAAAGCGGATATAGAGTATTCTTTACCTAGAATGAAGCCGGAGGAAGGTAAAAGGGGCTTAATTTCTGTAGGTATAGGTATAGATATATATTTTTTATTTTTAGTGAAAGAGTCTTAATAAAGAGGTTGTCATTATCGTAGTGGTTGCCGATGGAAGGGGAGGAGGACATAGAGCGATAATCGTCAAGCCTTCTAGTGGGGAGTAAGGTCATATTATAAACATTATTTACATACATTCATAGTTTATGTATATTCAAACAAATTTTATACACTATTATTATAATGTCTTTATAATCCTTAGTAAAATTAAGAATTATTGGTATAAATATTAGATGTTTCAATAATTGGTGTTATAAAAACCTTATCATATAATTTATTTATTTTTGATTCAATATTATCAACCTTTTCTATTAGTTTTTTTACAGCACCATATAATGTATATTTTATTTGCGTTGTATTTAATGTTAAAATATCTTCTGTCCCGCCATTATTCTTCATCATCTTACCTACTTCAACTGCCTTAGGATACACCTGTTGTACCTCTTGAGCTATAAATCCTAACTGATGTCTGTCATTCGTACTGACATAGTTATCCTTAAAGTTAAAATTATATAGCTCAATGTTTTTGATATTCTCCAAACATTTCTCATAAGATGCCTTTACTATATTTTCTTTTATTCTGCGGTCTGAAGTTATAGACCAAGTTGTTAATCCTGATTGCGTGAATCCGCCAGTAGATGAAAAGATGTTTCCGCGGACATCAAGATGATACTCAGGGCTCGTAGTACCTATCCCAACACTTCCCATATGATACACATTAGTATTATTTGAACTATAAGTCCATTGAGCTCCTATTGGGTCTAATATGGGATTTAAGAGATTATAGCGGAGAGATAGGGAACTTGGTAAAACTTCTTGTCCGTATATATACCATTCGTCAAAGTTCAAAACGGTACCTGTGCTAAATATTTTGTTAACAACAAGAGCATAAAATGAATACGCTCTTGTTATCTCTGGGGTAGTCTGTTCATATATATAAGACACATTATATACAGCGTCTATTTTAGTAACAAGTTCAACCCAAGTAATACCATCGTTAGAACCATATATTTTGAAATCTTTTGGTGCTCTATCAGGATTTGTAGGTCTTGTTACAAAACTAAACCTTGTCAGTTTAATTGCTACTGGTAATTGTATTTCAAGCCAATCTCCTAAATAATCTGCTACAATAAAGCTTGTGTTATTAAAAGTGCCAGCGGTATACCTACTGTGGGTCCAATGACCACCTGCTGTATTTGCTGTATTAAAACAAAGCCAAGGATCATATGATGATAATGTAGAAGAATAGGAAACTATATAAGTTCCATTACCGTATGTTTGTCCCGAGAGTGTTGTTGTTGCTGCCGAAAAGTTTCTAACAGGAGGGTACATTCTTTCTACACTGTAATTAGTAAATGTAGTAGGTTGGGGGATATACTGACCGGCTTTAGGGATTATTAATGCATTTGATGTACTCAAAGCTATATCATAAGCTCCTCGCAATACAATATTACTATTATTGTTAATATCGGCCGTCGTAGGAACAGGGAAGTTTAATGTGTATGTGTCAGTTTTGGGAACGCTATTAATATTATATAAGGTTGCTATTTCAGTAGCAGATAATACATAATTATATATACGAAAATCATCTATATAACCAAAAACTTGAGCAGTATTTCCATTATAAACATGCCAAAATATATGACTTGTATTATATGTATTATTTGCTATTTTTTTATTTTGCGTAGTATTTTGATTAACACCATCAAGATAAACTGTCCATTGCCCACTTGAACTAATTGACCAAGATAGATGATGCCAATTATTATCTAATGTATTAGTTCCAAAACTAAAATTATTAAAAACATCAGTAGGGGATTTCATAAATAACTCTACCTTGTTTTCTAGATTTAGTCTAGTAAGTCCAAATCTATTATTTGTACCAGAATCTGTACTATTTTGTGAAAATTCAAAAAAAGACCCCCACACTGGCGTATTATTACTATAATTATACCATAAACTAAATGTTATACCATTCGTGTTGTTTATAGTATATAATTGATCTGTAAGACTTGTTGGAAATTGTAAATGTGATACGGTTCCTTGTTCTCCTGCAGATGTACCAGATATATTGATTGTTGAACTAAAAATAGGGGTAGAACCCGATGGTTTTATCAAATTATGTTTAATATTAGAAGGATTACTGTCTAGATACCCTTCATTTACACTCGTCTCGTCAAACTTATACCAAGCTACTATATTAGTTGTTTTATCTGCCGCAATTTCTGGATAATTTGGAGTAAATTTAAAATCCAACCTTTTATATAAACCTTCTGTAACTGGAGTTATTACATTTAATGTTCTTATTCTAACAATAACAATACCTGAACCTCCAATACCTCCTAATTGATTAGCAAAACCACCACCTCCTCCACCTCCACCTGTTCCGTTAATACCTGCTATACCAGGAGCACCAGAATTACCACCCCCACCCCCCCCAGTCCCACCTGTTCCTGCGATATCAGTACTGCCACTCCACCCCGCCCCACCTCCTCCGCCTCCAAACCAACCATTATCGCCTACCATTGTTCCAAATACAGCACCATAATTTAAACCAACACCGCCATTACCTGCTTTACCAGTATAATTAGTGTTGTTGTTTGGAGTAGCATCTTCACCTAAACCGCCAGCACCACCTCCTCCACCTCCTACAAGTGCTGATACAAAAGCACTCGGTTGTCCAACATAATCTTGCCACCCTCTACCGCCTTTATATGCAGCACCTCCCTGTATTGATACATTTGGTTGGTTTGTTCTTTCATTAGCATTATGCCAGCCTTCAAATTGTGCTCCCTCATTAAACCAACCTGTAGCACCACCTCCAGAAGCAAACCTATTTGTTGTAATATTAAAATCAGCTTTTGTAGTACTAAATCCTGCACCACCGCTACCACCGTAAGCAATAAAAGTACTAAATTCACTATCAATTCCATTATCTCCTATAACATTTGTTGAACCGTCATATGCAGTACCAGATATAATTCCTCCCTTGCCTACTTTAATTGTGTAGTTTCCTGGAGCTAATTGTTGATTTTCTAAAAACATTACACCTCCAGCACCACCGCCCGCGCCTTGTCTTCCTCCACCAGCTCCTCCGCCTCCAACTATCAATATATCACAAATAGTATTCTGACCTATTGTAATACTATGAGTTGTTTGTGCTTCAGTTCCTCCGCTATGTTTAAATATAGAAAGATTTGAGGTTATAGTTGGGCTTAAAAATATCGGTTCGGCTGTCAAATAATTGATAGCAGGTATAGTTCCCAATAAATATCTTATGATTACTATGCCTGAACCTCCAGAACCTCCCATGTATACATCCAATCCATCTCCTCCTCCACCACCCCCTGTTCCTTCTATTCCATTTTGGGGTAAAACAGTTGATGTACCACTTCTACCGCCACCTCCTAAACCTCCGCTGTTATAATAAGGGCTCGTATTATCATTAAAATTGGCACTACCACCGCCACCACCGCCAGCATAATATATGTTACCTCCTGATAATTCGCCTTTTATATAATTTATATTATTTCCAAATATTTTAGCAAAATTATATATAGTCCCGTTAATATTAACTTCACATAATCCATTTCCTCCAACACCAATCATATCGTTTGCAGTAGCAATTGTGTTTATTGTATCAACATCTCTACCTCGTTGTCCGGCTCCTCCGCCACCAGAACCATACCATGGATTATCGCCTCCTCCAATACCACCTTCATTACCATAACAAAATAAACTATTATATACAGGGGTTGAAACATCTCTATTATAAGTATTATATAATACAGGTACAATATTACTTATAACAATATTATCTGTTGCTAGAAGACCACCGTGTGCATTATCTTTTCCACCATTACCTCCGCCGCTACCTCCTGCTAATGCTGTTTGCGGAGATGGATTAGTATAACTTGTATTACCGCCTAAACCACCACCACCGCCCTTAGATCTAAACAATGTGTTACCTTGTAGTATTATTTCACTATCTGAACCATTTTGTCCTCTTTTAGCATTAATATTACTCAGATCTGTATTAATATTTCCGGCAACACTAGAACCATTTCCTCCCTTTCCAACTTTAATATTATAACTTCCTGATGCAAATGTATAATTTGGATAAAATATTAATGCACCTGCCCCTCCACCACCCCCCATTCTTCTTGCTCCGCCACCACCACCACCGACAACCAAGATATCACAGGTTGTATTTTTAGTAAAAACCCTTGTATAATCTGTTGTATTTGCTGTTGACCATGACAAGTATGTATAAGATTCTACCGCATATACATTGCCGCTATCTACATATGTCGTAGGAGTTACAGGAGCCGTTTGGATATTATCCCTTACTATAGTATCTACTATTTCATTTCTACGATACAAATCACTCTTGACAGTCTCTATGATATAATTGCTGCCTGTGCTGTATTGGACACTTATATTACTGTTATCCAATGTAATAGACATTGGTATTCTATATAAATACTTATAAATATTTATAGTCATAAAAAACAAGCTATGAATATTATTGTATAGTAATATTAGATGTACTTTTAATTCGTTCAATTTTTATCTTAATATTTTCTAATTTTTGTATTAAACCTTTTACAGCACCATAGAGCGTATAATCTATCTGTGTGGTATTCAATGTTAGCAAGCCCTCTATTTTTTCTTCCATATTCTTCATCATCTTACCGACTTCAACTGCTTTAGGATACACCTGTTGTACATCTTGAGCTATAAAGCCCAATTGGTGTCTATCATTCGTGATTACATAGTTATCCTTAAAGTTAAAATTGTATAGCTCAATATTTTTGACATTCTCCAAACATTTCTCATAAGATGCCTTTACTATATTTTCTTTTATTCTGCGGTCTGAAGCTATAGACCAAGTTGTTAAACCTGATTGCGTGAATCCGCCAGTAGATGAAAAGATGCTTCCGCGGACATCTAAAGTATAGCTTGGATTTGTTGTTCCTATCCCAACACTACCCATATGATATACATTGGTATTAGAAGAGCTGTAAGTCCATTGAGCGCCTATAGGATCCTTTATAGGCGTCAATGTATTATAACTTATAGACAATTGACTGCTCAAAACTTCTTGTCCGTATATATACCATTCGTCAAAGTTCAAAACGGTACCTGTGCTAAATATTTTGTTAACAACAAGAGCATAAAATGAATACGCTCTTGTTATCTCTGGGGTTGATTGTTTATATGTTGAAGTATCATATACGGCATCTGTTTTATTTACAAGTTCAACCCATGTAATACCATCGTTAGAACCATATATTTTGAAATCTTTTGGTGCTCTATCAGGATTTGTAGGTCTTGTTACAAAACTAAACCTTGTCAGTTTAATTGCTACTGGTAATTGTATTTCAAGCCAATCTCCTAAATAATCTGCTACAATAAAGCTTGTGTTATTAAAAGTGCCAGCGGTATATCTGCCAGTTGCCCAATGACCTCCATCATCAACACCTGTATTAAAACAAGTCCAAGGGCCTAAGTTCCCATATGTAGAAGAAAATGAAACTATATAAGTTCCATTACCGTATGTTTGTCCCGATACTGTTGTTGTGGCTGCTAGAAAGTTTCTAACAGGAGGGTACATTCTTTCTATAATCGCGTAATTAGTAATTTCTGTAGGTTTAGGAATATTTTGTCCTGATTTGGGTAATATTGTAATATTAGATGTGCTTAAGTTAATACCATATTCTCCTTGCAATATTACATTATTATTAAGATTATTAGTTACATTGTTAATATCAACTATTGTAGCAACAGGAAATGTTAAATTATATGAAGTTAAAGGGATGTAAGGTAATGAAGATATTGTCAGAGATTTTGTTGTTGAAGCTAATAAAAATGGTGTTGTATTAACCAATTCTACGCCATAAATAAATAATTCATCAAAACTCAGTACTGTTTCATTCCCTAATAGAGTACTAACAACTAAACCAAAATAATTATAATACTTACTTGCATTTGAAGGATATTGCGACATATCTGTGTGTACGTAGTATAAGTTGATATACTCTGCTCCTACTTTATCTACTAAGATAGACCAAGATATACCATCAGTTGAACCATAAAATCTAAAATCTTTTGGTGCTCGGTTTAAAGCTGTTCCAATTTGTTCTATGTCAAATCTTTTAAGCTTTATAAAAACAGGAAGTTTAATAACAAGCCAATCGCCGTTATATCCACTAACAAGATTTGAAGTACTGTAGACAGCTGTATTAAATGACCCATTAGAAAGATAATTATCTCCAGTTCTCCATCTGGCTTCATTATTTATAACAGAACTATCATTGAAACACTTAAAAGGTTCAAAAGATGCCGTAAAAGAACTATAAGAAACGGTGTATAACCCAGAACCATAATTACTAACTGTTGAAAAAAATGGTATAATCGTTGGTGTAGGATTTGCAGTTGTTGTTCCATTATTTGTAGTAGTTCCTAATTGCCCTAAATTATTTACTCCACAAGCATAAAGTTTGCTGTCGTCTGTTATAAAAATATTATGATTGCCACCGCTTGTAATAGAAACAATATTAAGAGAACCAATAGTTGTTATTATTTGCGCTGGGTTAGGATTCGCTGTTGTTGCACCATTATTTGTAGTAGTTCCCAACTGTCCGTATTGATTTAAACCACACGCATAAACTTTACCGTCATTTGTTAAAAAAAGTGAATGCTGTAGTCCAGCAGCAATTGCAACAATAGTTAACGAACTAATAGTTGTTGTTATTTGGGTTGGCGTGGGATTTGCTGTTGTTGTTCCATTATTTGTAGTTGTACCCAACTGTCCGTATTGATTTAAACCACACGCATAAACTTTACCATTATTCGTTAAAAATAGTGAATGATGTGATCCTGCACTAATAGCAACAATATTAAGAGAACCAATCGTTGTTGTTATTTGTGTTGGTGTAGGATTAGCATTAAGATTTCCATTATTTGTAGTAGTACCTAATTGTCCGTATTGATTTCTACCACAAGCATAAACTTTACCATTATTCGTTAAAAATAGTGAATGTTGACCTCCCAATTTTATATCAACTATAATCAAAGAAGAAATAGTAGCAGTTATTTGTGTTGGTACTGAGTTTGCAGCTACATTATTATTATTTCTTGTTGTTCCTAATTGACCGCTACGATTATATCCGCAAGAATATACTTTACCGTCGTGTGTTATAAACATAGAATGAGCAGCAGCATTACCTGTTGCAATATAAACAATATTAAGCGAATCCATTCCACCATCTATAATTTGTTGTATATTAGCACTATTTGTTGTTAATAGATTATATGGTTGTCCTAATTGCCCATATTGATTTAAACCACAGGAATACACTTTTCCATCATTAGTTAAGAATAATGAAAATTCTGTTCCGCACGAAACAGCTACAATAATAGCAGTTCGTATATTTTTTATATGTGCTGGATTAGGATTTGCATTTTCGGTTCCATTATTTATGGCTAAACCTAATTCACCATACATATTTCTACCACAAGAATAAACTTTGCCATCATTAGTTAAAAATAGTGATTGAATACCACACGAAGCTGATATTACTTTTGATACTGCGGTTAAACTGTTTGATGTCAAAGTTCTTACAGGCGGATACATTCGCACGCTTGTTTCAAGAATTACTTCGGATGATAAATTACTATTATTTAAATTATTAGTTATTCCTGCTAAATATCTTATAATTACTATACCTGTGCCACCGGAACCTCCATTTCCTGACCAACCACTTCCACCTCCTCCGCCACTACCCGTATTATTTAAACCGTTTAAACCACAACTACTAACAGATTCTGGGCCACCTCCTCCACTTCCACCACCACCCTTACCTCCGTTTATATTTATAATTTCTGTTTCCGTGCCAGCAGCAATACCACCACCACCTCCTGCAAAATAATATTTTCCATCTGCTTCTAATTTTCCATAATTACCAAACCTTGTTTTAAAATCATAATTTATTTCGCTAATTCCTGAAAGACCGTCACCGCCTTTTCCTCCATTAGTTCCATATCCACCAATTCCTCCGGCTTCTCCTGCACCTCCACCTCCACCACCCATATATTCAAAACTATTACCACCATTATTTCCTCTACTATAAACAGTCGCGCCTGAAAATGTATCTATTGTAGTATTTTTATTTCCTGCACCGGCGGTCCCATTAAATCCGTCTGTAGTATATCCATCGGCTCCAGCGCCAGAACCACCGTCTTTCAAAGTACCTCCATTTGCGCCTCCTCCTTCTGCTATAACAGTTCCAAACTCACTATTTATCCCCTTACTTATATGCCAACCGCCTCTGCCTCCTTTACCCACTTTAATTGTATATGTTCCATTTAAAGTTGCTTGATGAATTAAAACCAATTGCCCGGCACCGCCTCCTCCACCATTTCCAGAGCCGCCTCCACCGCCGCCACCGACAATCAAGATATCGCAAGTTGTATTTGTGGGAAAAACTCTAGTAAAATCTTTTGTATTAGCAGCCCCCGAATATGTATAGGATTCTACGGCGTATACATTATTTGTGCCATTTTCAATATATAAACTTGGAGTTACAGGCGCCACTTGAAGACTACTAATTATATTATTAAAATTTTCATTCTTGCGATACAAATCACTCTTTACAGTCTCTATGATATAACTTTTGTCTTCGTCATAGTTTACCTCTATATTGTTATCTAATGTTATAGACATATAGATATTCAAGATATTATTAGATTATCTATATAAATAAAATGATATTTATATAACCAAATAAAACATAAGAAGGCTTAAAAATAGAATTATTCTAAATGTAAAACGAACATTAACGAATTATAGTTATACAAAATTGTTAGGGAGATAAATTTTATATGGTGTAAGAAATGTATTGAATTAAATAATAAATTATATAAATATTTAACTTTATTTTTTAGGGTATATTTTTAGAAAACGCATTATTATTGTGTAGTAATATTAAATATAGTATCTATTTCTTCAACTTCATTCTCAATAACATCAATGTTATCTATTAATTCTTTAACTGCACCATATAATGTATATTCTATTTGTGTTATATTTAATGTTAAAATATCTTCTATTCCGCCATTATTCTTCATCGTTCTACCTACTTCAACTGCCTTAGGATACACCTGTTGTACCTCTTGAGCTATAAAGCCCAATTGGTGTCTATCATTCGTGATTACATAGTTATCCTTAAAGTTAAAATTGTATAGCTCAATATTTTTGACATTCTCCAAACATTTCTCATAAGATGCCTTTACTATAT
>Ga0315907_10001825_pt1 | contig 28078 bp, 30 predicted proteins | sample LakEriMetagenome_3_FD_203525 | JGI IMG/M metagenome (GOLD analysis project Ga0315907, IMG submission 203525) | Freshwater fungal communities from buoy surface, Lake Erie, Ohio, United States - Buoy 12 MA123 | ecosystem: Environmental > Aquatic > Freshwater > Lake > Lake biofilm | place: USA...
CACTCAACGCATCAAGCGAGAAAGGAAATCCACAAAAATATCCACAGAAGAAGCGTAAATTCGTACCAATTCAGGTGGGTCAAAATTCAATGCAATTGGTGGGTCAGATTTCGATGCAATTCAACACGTATGTTGAATCTTGAAGCGCGGTGGCGTGATATCCCCTGCGTGATGGTGACGGCGAACGTTCGGCCCGAATACGAAGAAGAGGCTAAAGCGGAGAACGTCAATGCATTTATTTCAAAGCCAGTCGACCTAGACCAGTTTCTCCGGGTCGTCGCGACCTTGCTGCCAACTCACTGAGCACTGACGCCCGACAATATACCCGCCGTCGACGATGTTTTCTTCAGCGTGGGAGCACTCGCAGTCTGCTTAGAATTTCCTCGCTCGCGATGTTGAGGAGGTTTTCAAGATCGCCGCCTAACCCTAACGTCAGCCCGTTCCCTGCCATTGCTTTGTGTTCGATGATGCTGGCAGTAGCAGCGACTTGTAACGCGCCGACCAAAAGGCTGTTCGACTTCAAAGAATGCGCGGCCCGCCGAACCTGTTCATAGTTTCGGGTTTCTATTCCGGCGACAATCCGATTTAGCAGCGGGCTCGCATCTGCAAGGTAGGTTTGCAGCGCGTACTGATAGAGTTTGGTACCAGACTTCAGATCCTTATGCCGTAGATCCTTCAGGGCGATATCGCAAAAATGTTGCGCTTGCACTGAGACGAGCTGTGGGAGGTCGGCGGGAGGCGAATGATGGTAATTGGCTAACATGACCTATATTCGGCGGCAAGCTCGATTACTTGAGTTCTGCCGAAACGCAGCCAGATCTTCACCAACCGATCGACGCTGAATCACGGTTTTGTTAGTCGACTAATCCATTTTTGAGTGCGTAGTGCGTCAACTCGGCGTTGTTCGAAAGCCCCATCTTTTCCAGTAGCCGGGCTCTGTACACACTGACTGTTTTGGGTGAGATCGCGAGCGCCTCCGCCACTTCCGAGAGTTTTTTGCCGGAGGCAATGAGGCGTAAGGTCTGGAACTCCCGGTCGGAGAGATTTTCGTGGGGATGGTCATCAACATCGGCTGTCAGGCTGTTGGCCATCGCTTCCGCGATTTCCGGCGTGATGAATTTTTTGCCGGCGGCAATTTTGAGGATAGCTTCAATGAGCATTTCCGGCGCGCTTGCCTTATTGAGGTAGCCATATGCCCCGGCGCGCAGGGAACGCACTGCATATTGGTCTTCGGTGAACATGGAAAGAATGAGCACCTTGCATTTGGGGGCTTCTTCCCGCATGGCTTTAAGAATGTCGATGCCGTTTTTGCCTGGCATATTGATATCCATGACGATAACGTCGTACTGGCAGTTTGGTAGCAGTGTCCGTAACTCGCCGTAGTCGCCCGCCTCACCGACAACCTCGATTTCGGTGTGGTCCTCTAGCGTTAGCCGAATACCCCGCCGAACCAGTGCATGGTCATCGACTAATATCACTCGAGTCATGTCGCAATTTCCCCAGCATGCATCTGGCCAACGTTGTCGATGATAACCATCGCGACGGTCCCGGTTTCAAGGCCCGTATAGGTCGTATCAAACTCCAGCGTACCACCGACAGAGCTAATCCGTTCGCGCGCAGAAAAGATACCAAAGCGACTAGGGTTCATAATCTGTTCCAGTGTACAACCGACACCATCATCGCTGATGACAATGGTCAATCCGCCATCGATATAGAAGACTGCACATCGAACGTACTGGGCTTTGGAGTGCATCTCGACGTTTTCAATCAATTCACCAACAGCATGATAAGCGGCAAGCGCAATGTTGTCTGGCAGCGCGAACTCACGCGGGCTGGCGCTAAGATGCGCAACGATGCCTGAACGTTTCTGTAGTTGGGTGAGTCGCCACTCGATTGCGGCCACGATACCTTGGTCGAGGAGGTTACTTCTAAGGCTGGTGTAGAGCTTTTGGCTGGCATCGACGGCCTTTTGTACCAATTCAGCGGCCTCGTGGATCTCGGCATCAAGTTGTTTTAGCTGCGGTTCGACCAGCGGACTGGTTGCGATCATACGCTCAAGTCTCGTCAGGGCAAACTTTGCGGCGAGTAGGTTGCCGCCAATCTCGTCATGCACCTCGGTCCGGATGGCGGCGCGGTCGCGTTCCCGGACGTCGGAAAGATGCATTGCGAAAGCGCGTAGCCGACGCTCGCTCGATAGAAGGTTTTGCTGGGCGAGGTTTCGCGCAGCTCGGGTCTTGGCTGCCTCAATGGATCGTTCGATGGCGACTGGCAGCCGCTTTAGCCTGCCTTTGACAAGGTAGTCGTCGGCTCCGTTTCGCATGGATTCGACTGCAAGATCTTCCCCCATTTGCCCAGAAACGATGATGAAGGGCAAATCTTCACTGAATTGCTTAACAATTGCTAAGGCACACTCAGCCGACAATTGAGGCAATTGGTGGTCGGAAACCACCAAATCCCAGCGCTCGCTTGTAAGGGCGTCAATGAGCATCAACTCGGTTTCCACGCGCCGAGCGTCTAGGGCTAGGCCAGCATTGATCAGCCCCAGAACAATGAGTTCATAGTCCAGTTCAGAGTCTTCGACGAACAATATTCTGAAGGATTTGCTGGAGGAATCAGTCATGTCGAGACGTGAATACTGCCGTGGTCGGCCAACTTAAGCGAGATGCTGCGCGCAAAACAACGCGATAGCGGGGAGAAATAGCCGCATATCTTCCCGCTTTTCAACGCCTTGATCAGTCAGCTTGGGCCTGAAAATTGTTCTCACATTGTGGCACCTGAAAAAAGCAGTCCCGACCGGATCTGCTGACCGAACGCCAGGTCGAGAGTGTAGCACGATGACTAGCTACCTGATCGCTAACCGTCGGGTAGCTTGGGCGATGTTGGGGCAGCACAGAATCACATAATTGGAGAATTCGTGGAACACGCACATTCAGTCACACAGGCAATTGCGGTCATTGGGCCGCAGCTCCGAATTGCGCAGTCCGAAATTGGGCGCATGAAGGGGATCATTGATACCGCCGCGACTGAACTGCTTAGCAGCTTCGGCGAGATTCAAGGCGTCTTTCGTGCGGTCGATAACGGGCAATTTGTAATCGCTGATGCCGCGCTGAGCCGGGCCATGACAGCGTTACAGTTTCAAGACATGGTGGGTCAGCTGATGACTGGGTTAAGCGAACGAATAGGGATGGCAACACGTGTCTTAGATCACGCATCGAGAACGGGTGTGGCGTCGACAACGAGTGAGGTTACAGAGCAAATTCACACCTTTCCGCGCCAGGTCGTCCTGCAACACGATGTCGCCAGCGGGGACATCGAGCTGTTTTAGGTCGGCAAATGGGGTACTCGGTAGGACATTTTTAATTTTTGAATTGAGGAAACTGGCAATGCTTTCAATTTTGGCGGTAGATGATTCGCCCTCAATCCGGCAGATGGTCTCGTTCACGCTGAAGAGCGCCGGATACAGCGTAATCGAAGCGGCAGATGGCACGGAAGGATTGGCCAAGGCCAAGGAAAAGGCGGTGAATTTAGTGCTAACAGACCAGAACATGCCGCTGATGGACGGCATCACACTGGTTAAGAATCTGCGGGGGCTGCCGATGTACGCAACGACGCCGATTCTGATACTGACCACCGAGTCTTCCGATGATATGAAGGCCAAAGGGCGAGCGGCGGGTGCGACCGGCTGGCTGGTGAAGCCATTTGATCCGGTTCGGCTGGTTGAAATCGTGAAGAAAGTAATCCGTTAGTTTCGACGGACAGCACCTGAATTTGGGTGAGCGACTTAATGCGAAGTGACTAGTAGGGCAGAGGATGATATGGGCGAGATGAGCAATCAAGGGCTACAGCCGGGCGGTATGGGGATCGACCTCAGTCAATTCTTCGAAGTTTTCTTCGAAGAAGCGTACGAGAACCTTGCTTCCTACGAATCACTGCTTCTCGATACGAATCTGGATGGTCCGGATGACGAGGCGCTAAACGCTATATTTCGTGCAGCTCATTCCATCAAGGGCGGGAGCGCCACGTTTGGATTTGTCGACGTCGCGGAGCTGACACATGAACTCGAAACGTTACTTGATCTTGCGCGCAAACGCGAGTTACAGCTTTCCACGGAGATGATCGATTGTCTGCTTGCTTCGGGCGATGCGTTGCGGGCGCAGTTAAAGCGCCACCAAGACGGCGGAACAGGGGAACCGACGCCAATTGCTCATCTTATCTCTGACTTGCGTCGCCACGCGACCGGACAGCGCCAGAGCGCACCGGACAACCATACAAGTGCAGCCATTCCCAGCGTGACACTGCCTAGGCAGATTTTGAAGGATGGTGAACGCACCATTACGATCCGTTTAGGTCCGATTCCGGCTGGATTTGACGTGCAGAACTTGCTAAATCTATTTGACGAAATCCCCGGTATGGGCAAGGCGACATTTGCGCCAAGCGATGATCCGACCTCTGAGGAGTTCCGCGACCTAAACGTGGTGACCGCAAGCACAAACGGAGAGCTGATCGATTTGTTCACGTTCTACATTGATCGTGACAAGGTCACGATCATGGAAGCCCCTCTAGGTGCTAACCCTGCTACAAACTCTATGCCGGTGGACTTGGGGTTTGGCCTGTTCGAAGAGCTGCCCATGGCCACTACGGAAAGTGTTACCACCAATATTGAGGCGTCGACTAGTCACTCCTCGCCGGCACCTATCGTTGCGACACCCGCCAAAGTGGAGAAGCCCGCAGCCGCTGCCGAGTCGACAACGTTGCGAGTTTCGGTGGAAAAAATTGACCAACTAATCAACTTGGTCGGTGAACTGGTGATTACGCAGGCGATGTTGGCGCAGAAGGCACTGGCCCTCGACCCTAATCAGCACAATGGCGTGGTTGCGGGCCTAACTGATCTAGAACGAAATACACGGGATCTTCAGGACTCTGTGATGGGCATTCGGATGATTCCGATGTCGTTCGTGTTCAATCGATTCCCTAGAATGTTGCGCGACTTGGCTGCCAAACTTGGCAAGAAGGTCGAGCTAAAGACCAGCGGTGAGGCAACCGAGCTCGATAAGGGCTTGATCGAAAAGATTACCGATCCACTCACTCACCTAGTAAGAAACTCTGTGGATCATGGAATCGAGAGCCAGGCAGACCGCGCCGCAGCCGGCAAGACCGCCCACGGGACGATTACCCTTTCTGCACGACATCAGGGCGGCTCGATCGTGATCGAAGTCCGCGATGATGGTAGGGGTCTCAATCGCCAACGAATCCTGGAGAAGGCAGCTGAGAAAGGAATTCCTGTCTCCGATCATATGTCAGATCAGGAAGTCTGGCAGCTCATCTTCGCCCCGGGCTTTTCCACAGCCGATGTAGTAACTGACGTGTCTGGGCGAGGCGTCGGCATGGACGTCGTCAAACGAAATATTACTTCGCTCGGAGGCACAGTTGAGCTTGATTCCAGCCCTGGGCAGGGCACGCGCGTATCGGTTCGGTTGCCGCTGACGCTTGCGATCATGGACGGCATGTCGGTTGGTGTCGGCGGGGAAGTCTATATATTGCCGCTTGCATCGGTGGTGGAGACCTTTCAAGCCGACCAATCAAAGCTGAAGTCATTGGCGGATCAAGGAAAGGTAGTCCAAGTCCGTGACGAATATCTGCCAGTACGAAACCTTGCGGCTATTTTTGATGTTCCGACCATTCGAGCGCAGTCTGACCGCGCGATTATGGTGATTGTCGAGGCGGAGGGACGCAGATCAGCCCTGATCGTTGACGAGTTGATTGGTCAGCACCAGGTCGTGGTAAAAAACCTCGAAGCAAATTATCGCAAGGTTGATGGTATCGCTGGCGCAACAATTCTCGGCGACGGTCGCGTTGGCCTGATTCTTGATATCGGCTTTTTAGTGACCTATTAAAGGCGGCCTGAAGCATAGCTATACGCTAGCTGTCAATCGGCTTTAGACGCCGGCTATCGAGGATAAGTGAGACGCTCCTCAATTTCCACCATATCGCGGACTCGACGGATTGCAATCTTAAGTTCTTATGCTAAATCGACCACCGCTTATCACTTATTCTCCCCTGACGAACAAGCAACATGTCATGCTTGGTGTGCACTTGCGGGTGCACAGCGCGGAAAGCAGCGAGACATCTCTGGTGCGATCACTGACAGCGCTTAGTTCGGTCTGGCCGGAGCCACCAGCATTGACCTTGGTCGAGTTTGTCAGCGAAATAGGTACTCCACTCCCGCACGGATGGCACCCGCCAGAATCTACGGTGCTTTTCTGCAGCACTAACGCCGATTCATCCGATGTGGTTTCGATCACCAATGACGTGACACCACGCTGCCTCCTTGTTCGCGACGTCGCGGAGATAGAAAGTCAACCCGCTGAATTCTTTGCAGTCGCCAAGTCTATGCTGGCTGAGTTACCGAGACTGGTCGCAAAATCCAAATCACCAATCATCGTGCTGGACGTGAATGAGCCCATTGATCAAGCACGCGCAAGTAACGCGGGTGCCGTGGCTACCGGCGGTTGGTCCTGTTTGAACTGGAAACGCCGTCCAGCCGACAAGAAAGTGGGGCTGTTATCAAATCTCTTAAAACTATTGCAGCTTATCGAAAGAGACGCCGATACAATCGACCTCGAAGCAATACTGAAGCGCGACGCAGTGCTTTCTTACAAGTTGTTGTCAATGGCCAACTCTGCGGCATATGGTTTGACGGTAGAAGTGGCTTCACTGCGACATGCGCTGAGTATTCTAGGCCGGCAAGAAATTAGGCGATGGCTGTCGCTGCTACTTGTTCAAGCTGGCGGAAGTGATACACCACAAGTGCTGTTGCAGGTTGCATTCATCCGTGCGGCTTTTCTCGAGGCATTAGGCAACACAATCGACTTAGGCACACAAAACGAGGACCTTTTCCTGTGCGGGGCATTCTCGTTACTCGACAAAATTCTTGGCATCTCAGTGACCGAGCTACTAGGACGGGTCTCGGTGTCGGAAGCCATCACAGAAGCCCTAGTTGGAGACGAGGGGCCGATTGCACCGCTATTGAAACTTATCAAGTCTGTTGAAGCCCGGGATGCCTTGTTGCTCGGTGCGCATTGCGAGTTACTAGCAGTGAGTCCGGATGAAGTCAATCAAGCGCTCTTGCAGGCGATTAAGGCGACCAAGGAAGTGTCAAGCTTGTAACTAAGGTGTGTCCCCCCCACTGATCGCAAGATACCTGTTGCTATTGCATCAAGATTGTGCCGAACGGGCCGATATTGAAATTAGGCTTTGTGCGCGTATCGACGATCTAACCGGAAACAGGAAATGATAAGTTCACATACAGAGATATCGTCAGAAAGCAAAGAGTACACGTTCTCGAATGCGGACTTCGAGCGGATACGCGCCCTGATCCGCAAGACCGCAGGAATCAGTCTTAACGCTACCAAACAAAACATGGTTTATAGTCGGCTATCGAGACGACTGAGAACGACGGGGCACACCAGTTTTCAGAGTTACCTAGACGACCTGGAGGGGCGACAGTCAGACGAATGGCAAGAGTTCACCAATGCGCTGACCACAAACCTCACTTCTTTCTTTCGCGAAGAACATCATTTCCCCATACTTGCGGATTTCATCCGTACGCGGGACCAGCCGGTAAAGATTTGGTGTGCGGCCGCTTCGACAGGTGAAGAGCCCTACTCTATCGCTATGGTCATGTCCGAGTGTGCGGCCGCTGGTGTAGCAAGCTCAAAACTAATCGCTACTGATATTGATACTAACGTCCTTGAGACTGCGTCAAATGGTGTTTACTCTGCCGAAGGTCATAAAGGCTTGAGTGACGAGCGTCGCAATCGCTTTTTTCTGAAGGGAACAGGTGCTAACGTAGGGAAGATACGTGTCCGCCCCGAATTACGAAAACTGATCGAGTTTGCGTCCTTGAATTTACTTGCGGATGTTTATGCCGTGCCGATGGATCTTGACGTGGTTTTTTGTCGCAATGTCCTCATCTACTTTGATAAGCCAACCCAGCACCTCGTGTTGAACCGGCTTGCCACGCACTTAAAGGTCGGCGGGCTGTTGTTCGCTGGCCACTCGGAGAATTTCTCAGATTGCCGCGACATTTTTCGTCTCCGTGGAAAAACTGTGTATGAACGAGTCGACCACCGCGTCGACACTGCCGGAGTGTCTTCTGCCAGGCTGCGCAAAAGTGTGGGTACTTGAACCGTGGGAATGAAGCAATCAGGGGATGCACTCTTCGCCAAAGATGCGTCGGCACCAATCGGTTTTGCCTCGTTTCGTTATACGGAGCGAGGTTTCAAAGTTCAGGCGGTAAAAGTGCTTCCGGGCGAATTTTACGTTGATACCGACGACACCCCAATTGTCACGGTTCTAGGCTCATGTGTCGCGGTTTGCCTGCGCGATCCTGCTGCGCAAGTGGGGGGAATGAACCACTTTCTGCTTCCTGATGGCGGTGATAGCGGCCTTGCCAGTACAGCCGGACGTTATGGGGTCAATGCAATGGAGATGTTGATCAACGAATTGGTAAAGCGGGGAGCTCAACGGCACCGCCTGGAGGCCAAGGTATTTGGCGGAGGGCACGTGATGAGAAACTTCACAAGCCTTAACGTCGGACAACGCAACGCTGAGTTTACGAAAGAGTTCTTGAAGACGGAGGCGATCCGACTGCTATCTGAAGATCTGCTTGACATCTATCCACGAAAAGTATGTTTCTTACCAAAGTCCGGACGCGCGTTAGTCAAGAAACTTGCTGCGGCAGACGAAACTTTGGTCATGCAAGAGAAGCAGTACCAGAGCCAGCTAGTTGAAAAGCCAGTAGCCGGCGATATAGAGCTGTTCTGAAGACTTTGGAGCTTGGCGATGTCAAAAATACGTGTACTTGTAGTCGATGATTCAGCGCTGATTCGAAATCTCATGAAAGAGATTATCGACAAGACCGACGATATGGAAACGGTCGGTGTCGCATCTGACCCGCTGGTGGCACGCGAACTCATTCGCAGCCTTGATCCAGACGTCATCACTCTCGATATTGAGATGCCAAAAATGGATGGGCTCGATTTCCTCGAGCGTCTGATGCGGCTACGGCCAATGCCGGTGGTCATGGTCTCTACACTGACCGAGCGAGGGGCTGACGCAACGTTTCGTGCGCTAGAACTTGGTGCGGTGGACTTTGTGGCAAAACCCAAGCTTGGCATTACCCAAGGAATGAGCGACTGCGCAACGGAAATTCGCGAGAAGATTCGCGCTGCTGCCACATCTAAGCAGCCGCGCCGGCGCGACCTGAGCGCAGAAACGACACCACTGACGCCTATCGCGCCGGCCAAGGTTTTGCATCCGATTCGCGCTGATGGCAATACGTCGCTGGCAAGGGAAACGCGCACAGCGGGGACGGAGAAAATTATTGCGATCGGCGCTTCTACTGGGGGAACCGAGGCCATCAAGGAGGTACTTTGCCGATTGCCTGCTGACTCCCCTGCGGTGGTGATTACGCAGCATATGCCGCCAGGATTCACAAAGAGTTTCGCGGAGCGTCTAGATGCGCTTTGCAAGATAATTGTGAAGGAGGCAGAACACGGTGAACGTGTCCTTCCCGGTCACGCTTATATTGCGCCAGGAGGGCGCCATCTTGCGCTCGGGAGATCCGGCGCAAATTATGTTGTCGAGATTTCTGACGAGGCCCCGGTCAATCGCCACCGTCCTTCAGTAGATGTGCTCTTTTCTTCCGTTGCCTTGAACGCTGGTGCCAATGCGATTGGGGTGATGCTCACGGGCATGGGGAAGGACGGGGCGGCGTCAATGTTGAAGCTAAAGAACAAAGGCGCATTCACCATCGCGCAAGACGAATCAAGCTGCGTGGTGTTTGGTATGCCCAGAGAGGCAATCGCCATTGGCGCTGTCGAGGAAACTATCGGCCTGAGCCATATCGCAGACCGATTGGTTTCCAAGTTCGCAGAAGCCGGCGGCCACGTCCGCGTGTAATCGATCTCATCCAAGCGTAGGGTGCTGTAGCGTCCCTAACTACTGGCCTGCCCTAGATTCGGCTGAGCATGCTGGTGCTTTGCTCTAGCAAGATTCGCAATGGCCGTTCCATGTAAGGCAGCATGAGCAGCACTGCGCATAGACCAACTGCCAATGAAATTGGGAACCCGACAGCGAACACATTTAGCTGCGGCGCGATTCTGGACATAATGCCCAGGCCGATGTTGACGACCAATAGCGTGACGATGATGGGCAAAGAGATTGACAGAGCGACCGAGAAAATCTTCGCTCCCATTTGTGTGATGGCCTTGGAGATACCAAGTAGATCATCGCCAGCGCCGACGGGAATGTGTTGAAAGCTGTTGACGACGCCGGAGATCAGTAACAAATGCCCATTTATTGACAAGAAAAGTAGTACCGCCATGATACCGAAGTAACTGCTAACGGCGGTATTGTTACTACCACTGCTTGGGTCGATATATCCTGCAAAGGAGAGTCCCATCTGCAAACCTGCGATTTCGCCGCCCATCTCGATGCCGGCGAATATCAAGCGAACCGTAAAGCCCATTGCCGCGCCGATGAGAATTTCACGACCGATCGTCGCGTAGCCGAGGTATGAGTCGACGGGTGCCGAGTATTGTTCTGGCAGCAATGGTGCGGACGTGATCGCGATTAAAACTGACAGAGCGATCTTTACGCGCGCTGGGATGGCGCGATTTCCTAGCACTGGAACAACTGCCATCATCGCCATGATGCGCAAAAATGGAAAGAAGAACTGGGCAATGTAGCCGTCGAGAGCCGCCTGTGTAAATGTGAACACAGCCGCCCTGCGCTAGCCGATGACAAAGGGAATTTGTGCAAACAGCTGCTGCATATAGGAAACCATCCGCGCAATCATCCACGGACCTGCCAAGACGATGGTAATGGCAACGGCGACAAGTTTCGGCACGAACGAAAGTGTTTGCTCGTTGATCTGCGTTGCCGCCTGTAACACACTGATGACGAAGCCAACAAGGAGCACAACCAACAGCAGCGGTGCCGCGAGAAGTAGCATGGTTTCGAGTCCGTTGGCACCGATACCGATAACTTGTTGTGGGGTCACTGAGTATCCTTTAGGTCACAAAACTTGCGGCGAGGGAGCCGATCAAGAGGTTCCATCCGTCCGCAAGTACAAACAACATGAGTTTAAATGGCAGTGCGATAAGCATTGGCGAAAGCATCATCATTCCCATCGACGTAAGAACGCTTGCCACGACCATATCGATAATCAAAAATGGGATAAAAATCAAAAAGCCGATCTGAAACGCTGTCTTAAGTTCTGATGTGACAAATGCCGGGACGAGAACCCTCAATGGGATCGCTTCAGGCGACGCTACGGCATCTGTCTTCGCGAGTTTGAGAAATAACGCGAGGTCGGCTTCGCGGGTTTGTTTGAGCATGAAGCTTTTCAGCGGTTGTTGGGCAGTATCGAGGGCGCGCTCCATGGGCATCTTGCCCACCGAATAGGGCAGGTAAGCGTCGTTGTATATCTTGTCAAATACAGGTGACATGACAAAGAAGGTTAAGAATAGCGCAAGTCCCACCAACACTTGATTGGGTGGTGTTGACTGTGTGCCAAGCGCTTGGCGGAGTAATGAAAGAACAATGATAATGCGTGTAAAGCCCGTCATCATTAGAAGGATCGCAGGGAGAAATCCTAGGGCTGTGAAGAATAGTAGTGTCTGGATGGGGACCGACCAAGTTTGTCTCCCACCCGTGCCCTGCTGGCTCGTCAGGGAGAGTATTGACCCATCCGCAGCGTAGGCCGTTTGCGAGTAGAGTCCAATTGCCGCCACTACGCTGGCCATGGCAATCGGACCGGTGCTCCTCAGTCGGTAACGAATCACTTGTTCACTCCAACTTGTCTGCCAGCCGAATCAGTCGGCTTAAGGCGTCCTAGCCATCGGTCGAGGAGCGCCTTTTCGGTTATCGTGCTGCTTTGAACTGGAGTTGTTGTGTCGACGATGCCTTTCGTGAGAAGCGATATCTGGCTTGCAGTAATGCCGATGACCAGAAGCTCGCCTTGGAACTGGATGACGGCAACTTTCTCTTTCGGGCCGACCGCGATCTGCGTAACTGGCTTCAATAATGTGCCCGCTTGCCGAAGACTTGGGCGCACCCGCCGCAAGATAAAGCCTGCAGCTAAAATTGTGCCGATCACCAAACCCAGTGACACCATAGTGGGCAACACGGTGGCGCTATAGGTGGGGGAGGCAATGGCAGGTTCGGCAGTCTTTGCCATACCGGCATCGCCGGCATAAACATTGAATGCAACCACGCAAAGCAGAGTAAGAACGAAACGTATCATCGGATCAACTAAGTAGGGTGGGTGATTTAGGTCATCGGTTCAGGCGGCGGACTCGTTCCGACGGAGTGACAATATCGGTTAACCGGATGCCGAACTTTTCATTGACTACCACCACCTCTCCCTGCGCGATTAGGCAGCCATTGACCAGCACGTCCATCGGTTCGCCAGCTAGTGCGTCTAACTCGATGACAGAGCCCTGAGCGAGTTGCAGAATGTGTTTGATTGGAATTCGTGTGCGTCCCAGCTCAACGGTTAGGGTGACGGGAATGTCGAGGATGAGGTCAATGTCACTGGTTTGCTCATTTGCGGAAATCCCCGTCTTAGCAAGGCGTTGGAAGACATGCGGCTCGCCGGGGGCCGTCTCAATAGCGCTGGTGGCGTCTTCGCCCTCGGCTGATTTAGTTTCTGTCAGTGCTGCTGCCCAGTCTTCTTCGGTTACGTTCGGATTGTTGATTTCGCTTGACATGATTGCTCCAGTTCTACGATGCATTTGGGCTTGGTGCCGACTCTTCTTGCGAGATGGTGAGAATGGTGTCGATCTTTATCGAGTAGTGGTTGTTTAGAGTGCCGTACTTACAATCAAAAAGCGGCACGCCGTCAACTTTTGCGGGAATTGTTTCCTTTAGCGGCAACTCAATGAAGTCGCCGCGCTTCATTTGTAGTAGGTCACCGACAGTGACGCGGGTCGAGCCGAGTTCAGCAATAAGGTCAATTTCCGCCATCTGCACCTGTTTGGTTAGCAGCGCGAGCCAGCGCTTGTCGGTAGAGGTGGAGTCACCCTGTGAGGACGAATAAAGCAGATCACGAATTGGCTCAAGCGTTGAGTATGGAATACAGATGTAGACTTCGCCGCCAGCTTCACCAATCTCCAATGTGAATTTGGTTGTCACCATGATCTCGCTCGGGGTGGCGATGTTTGCAAACTGGGTGTGCATTTCCGAACGCTGGTATTCGAGCTGCAGTGGATAGACGCCTTGCCATGCCTTGGCGTATTCGGTGGTGACTACCTCTAGTAGTTTTTGAATAATACGTTGTTCCGTTGCGGTAAACTCCCGCCCTTCTATGCGTGTATGGAAGCGGCCATTGCCGCCAAACATGCTATCGATGACTGTGAACACCAACTTTGGGTCGAGTATTATGAGACCGGACCCGCGTAATGGCCTTACGCTGACGATATTGATGTTGGTTGGCACCACGACGTCACGGAGGAAAGCGCTGTACTTTAATACCCGGACTTGCCCGACTGCCAATTCCGGGGAGCGGCGCATAAAATTAAACAGACCGATACGAAAGTTCCGTGCAAAGCGCTCGTTGATGATTTCAAGGGCTGGCATGCGCCCTCGGACGATCCTCTCTTGATTCGCAATATCATACTCACGAATACCTGCTGCTGGTGCGTCTGTGGTCTCATCCTTCGATGTGCCATTCATGCCATCTAGAAGGGCATCGACTTCATCTTGAGACAAAAATTGTTGTTGTGCTGACATGTTTGTCAATTCACTGAGCGGTTAGGACTGGAGTACTTCACTACTGCATTACAAACTGCGAGAAATGCACCTCGACCAGTGATTTGTCTGCTTCACTTAAGGACATCACTTTTCGGGCATCCTCGAGTATGTCTTTGGCTAGTTTCTCCTTGCCTTCGCGACCAAGCAGTTCAGCGGTGGTTTTGCTGGATAACGTCATCAAAACACGGCTGCGTATGGCGGGCATTTGGGCCTTAACCAGGTCGCCGGTGGCGGGGTCGACGGCCTCTATCGAAAATACCACCTGCGCGTAGCGCTCATTCTCCTTGTCGTTTAAGTTCACCGTAAACGATTCAAATGGAACAAACGTAGGCTTCGCTTTGGGGTCGCGCTTCACCTCATTTGAGGCTTCCGGCTTGCCGCCGTCTTTACCCGTATCTTTGCCGGCCTCGGCAGGTTTGGGTTTCATCATCATGAAGGTGCCAGCACCACCACCCAAGGCTAAAGTTGCTAGGATCGCGCCAATGACGATGAGTTTCTTCTTGCCCGAAGGTTTTGCGGATGCGGCTTCGACGGCGGCTGACATAGGTTTCCTCTTACGACGTGCCCCATGGGGGGCGGTTAAGGTGCAAGAAGTATGCGTGGCGCTGTCCGCCGCTATTGGCCGAAAAAGCTGGGTAAATCCGGTGTATTTAGACGCTGAGTACGATCTCGCTAGGAGGCGTGACTTTGGCCACGCTAGGGGACTCAGGCGAAGAAATCCACCCTACCGGCGCGCGATGCAGGTATCAGTATTCGGGCAGGCTTGGCTGGGATAACTTGGACAGCTTCGGACTCTCGTTGGGAGTCTTTTGTCTGTCCAAAGTTATTAGGATTCGCGTCGCGCGGTGCTTCACGACCGACACTCGACTGGCCGAGTGAAAGACCGGACTTCTCAAGCATGTCTTGTAGCACTGGCAAGGAGGCATTGACCGCGTGGCGGACTTCGCTGTTCTCAGCATTGAAGCCCAAGGAAACTTTGCTTCCCTCAAGCGCAATCGTGATACTGATTGTTCCCAGGTGATCTGGTGTGACTGTCAAGTTTGCCTGGGTGATTTGTTCCGTCGCGAGCCTAACGATCGAGGAACTGAAAACAGTAGGCCACTGCAGTGAGCTTAGATGTGTAGAAATCACCTGCTGCTGCGACGGGCTGGGCCCCTGATGCGGCAGCATCAGAGACTGCCCACCCTGCGTTATCACAGGCGGCGAGTCGAGCCCATGTATCAACGATGTCGACGGACACTCTTTGGTGAATTGTAACTTTCCCGCAACTCCAAGTAGCTCGCCCACACCAAAAATCGGAGCGGGATCGTGAGACATGGTTGGCGATCCGGCGTCAGTGCTAACCGTGAAGCGGAAATCCAACCGCGAGATTGGTCCGCTTTGAGCGGACATCGTGGAAGGTAACATCGGCGTTACTAGAGAGATGGCGGCGGGTGAGAGCTCGCTGTCGGGCACCGTCTGCGCTTGAAGTGCAAGCCCGGTGGTGACATTCATGCGTCTAACCGGTGCATCGCCTTCGATTTTCTTTCGTGTCTCATGGTTTAGGCGTTGGGTACTATTAGGTAAACCGCCGGTCACCACTTCAAAGCTGGCCCCGAAAGGATTTGCGCTGTCCGACAAGTGCGGCGTGGTCATCGGGTCGGACAAATGGTTGTAGCCCTTGGCAATGCCCGATTGATCGATAGCTACCCGCTGGTCGCAGACCGCAGGGTCAGGCGCACCAACCCGTAGCGGCGCGCTTAAAGTTGTGGAAAAGCGTTGGTCGCTCAAACGGGGACGTTCCAAGGCTTTGAAATCCGCACCGGCAGTTGGCGGTACTCGTAGTGGATCAATGTCGGGCAGTTTTGTTAATTCAGCTTTATCCCCTCCGTTTCTCAAAAGGCTTTGAGCCGCCATCGCTTCGGTCGAGGCATGCTCCTCAGTCAATTCAGGGATAGCCAACGACACGTCCGGGGTGGAATTGATAAAGCCACCTAAAATGCCCGCAAAGTCGAATAGCTCGGGCTGGATTTCCGCCTCACTTGAAGTTCCTGACTTTGCTTGGCGGAGCGACGTAGCGGCTTCAGGCGCTAAGCTTAAAAAATTGAAATCCATCATTTTCTTTATTGGCCAAGAACAACACAGTTAGCGGCGATGTTGGTTTGAATACATGCTGCTAGCAGCGGTTTGATCTTCCAATCTTCTGTTGCTGCGGTAGTGTAGCTCGCGTGCTTCGACGGACTTTCGATCACGTAACTTTTCAAATGAGAGTAACTTGCGCTGGGCCTCGCGTTCTGCTTCTACAATTTCCCGGCAACGCAGCTCACAGGCCGCTAACTCACTCTGTTGTTGCAAGATTGCCGTATCAAGTTTTAGGATGAACGTATTGAAGTTTCTCAACGTCTCTGCACCCGAGCCCGATTTTCGGTTGCCCAAGCGCTGCAGATAATCGGACCGGTATCGATCAAGCATATCTAGCTGCGCGCGCGCGGCGGTAACGCAAGCGTTGGCGTCAGCCAAGCGTTTACTTGTCGTGTTGCGCTCGCGTTCAGCGAGGTCAACCAAGAGTGAGAATATTGTGTCGGACATTTTATATCGGGGTAGGTAGATTAGTTATATAGTTTGTAGACGTTTGCGGAATGTCAAAGCAAATTCGCTGTGACGGTCATTAACTCACTTGTGGATTCGACGAATCCAATTTTTTGCGTCATCGATTGTTGTAGGTATTGATCAATTGATGCTCGAAGACGTATAGCCTCATCGAGCAATGGGTCAGTGCCGGCAACATATGCGCCGACAGAAATCAAGTCATGATTGCGTTGCAGTCGGCTGATCAAAGCCTTCATATGACGTGCGGCAAGCTGGTGGCGTTCAGAAACCACGCTACTCATGACCCTTGAAATCGACTGCTCAATATCGATCGCCGGATAGCGTCCCGTTTCTGCAATTTTTCGCGACAAGACGATGTGTCCGTCTAAGATAGCTCGTGCGCTGTCGGCGACGGGATCTTGTTGATCATCACCCTCCGCCAGCACGGTATAGAAGGCTGTGATTGAACCGTTGCCATCGGCACCCATACCAGCACGCTCAACAAGCGCCGGTAGTTTTGCGAAGACCGAAGGCGGGTACCCCTTGGTTGCCGGTGGCTCACCGATTGCCAATGCAATTTCACGCTGAGCCATCGCGTAACGTGTCAGCGAATCCATGATCAACAAGACGCTCTTGCCTTGGTCACGAAAGTATTCCGCGATGGCCGTTGCATACGATGCTCCCTGCATGCGGAGTAGTGGTGGTAGATCCGCCGCTGCAGCGACAACGCAGGCACGTTTCAGTCCCGTTTGTCCAAGAATCTCTTCGATGAAGTCCTTGACTTCGCGACCTCGTTCGCCGATTAACGCGACAACGATTACGTCAGCCTCTGTGTATTTGGCCATCATCCCCAACAGCACGCTCTTGCCAACACCAGACCCGGCGAACAGGCCAACCCGCTGTCCCTTGCCAACGGTTAGGAGCCCGTTTATTGCCCGCACACCGACATCGAGTGATGATGCGATTGGCTCCCGCTCGATCGGGTTGAGTGGGCGACTTCTGATTGGTCGCGGTTGCACACGTACCAACGCGCCGCGCCTATCTAGCGGCGAGCCATCGGCACCGACGACACGACCTAACAAGCCATCACCAATTGGGAGTTGTCGCGAACGGTCTTCTGGCCTTCGCCATGGATGGTGATACTTGCCTGGCTGTAGGCGTTGTGTTGGAGGGTCAGTTGCGAAAACGGAGGCACCGGGACTTAGCCCGTTGATATCGCTGACCGCCATTAGGAAGAGACGATCCTCAGCAAAGCCCACAACTTCGGCGTCGATGGGTGTGGTGCCAGCACTACAAATTCTGCAAGTCGAACCGAGTGGCAGGCTGAGGCCGACACACTCCAGCACAATGCCCGAGACCTTGACTAACTTGCCACTGCGTTGCAGAGGTAGAGTTGAATCGGCAAACGCTGCGTGGTCGTCAATGAACTGACGCCACTTCGCTGTGAGCGGAACATCGGGTGCGTTAGCGAGCTGGGGTGACATTGCCGTATTCGCTGCCGTTGTAACCCATGTTGTTGAGTGCGCGTTCCCACCTTGACTCGATAGTCGCATCCACCGTGGAAGTGTCACTTTCGAGTCGGCAGCCTCCCCTGGAGATGCTAACGTCTGCGATGAGTCGACAGCCGCGCACAGACATCTCCTCTCCCAACACCGACTTGATCAAATTTAGGTCGTCCGGATTTACATAGATACCGGGGAATGTTGCCTTCAATGACAGGCTGTGTAATGCGTCTTTCACCGACGTTGCCACCAGCTCCGGGCGTAGTTCTAGCTCGCTACGAACTACCTGCCTTGCGAGTGAGAACGCCAGACCCAATAGGGCGTCCGCGACATCTTGATCAAAGGCTTCAAATTGGGATTGCATGGAGGCAACTAGCGAGTCGATGTGACTCGCCATGCTGCCCGACTCTCTTGCGATGTGTTCAGTGCCAGCCCTAAAGCCCTCCGACAATCCTCGTTGATAGGCGGATTCAAGGGCGCGCTGCGCCAATTGTTTGCCACTAACGGGTTCTTCACTACTACTAACATGAGGACCTGTGTCACCGGGGTTGCCGGCAACGTCGCCTAGTGGGGCGAACTTCCAGCGAGTCGCGATGTCCGGTTTGCCGTCTGTTTTTGTCTTAGACGTAAGCGTCATCGCTGTTGCCTCCCAAAGATATTTGGCCATCCTCGGCTAACCGCCTAACCGCTTTCAGAATCTCTTTCTGCTCCGCCTCGACTTCAGAGACTTTTACAGGCCCTCGGGACTCAAGATCTTCCCTGAGCATTTCTGCAGCGCGAGTGGACATGTTCTTGAAGATTTTCTCCGCGAGTTCGGGTTTGGCACCCTTCAGTGCGACCGTGAGCGAATCAGTTTGAATCTCGCGTAACACGAGCTGGATGGCTTTATCATCCAAATCGAGCAAATTGTCGAAGGTGAACATCTGGTCTTCAATCTTGGTCGCAAGTTCCGGATCGTATTCACGGATAGCGTCTAGTGTCGATTGTTCGACAGAGGCACCCATGAAGTTAAGGATGCCAGCAGCGCTTTTGACGCCGCCTAAAGTAGCCTTCTTCAGCTTGTCGCTACCGGCCATGATTTTGGAAAGGACGTCGTTTAGTTCCGCCAATGCATTTGGCTGAATACCATCGATGGTAGCGACGCGCAGCAACACATCATTGCGGAGGCGTTCACCCAGCTTGGACAGAATATCGCCCGCTTGATCCTGCTCAAGATGGACGAGTATGGACGCGATTATCTGCGGGTGTTCGTTACGAATCAGCTCCGAGATGGTGTCGGCGTCCATCCATTTGAGACCTTCGATTCCCGATACATCCCGCCCGGCAAGAATCCGGTCAATCAGAAAGCCCGCCTTTTCCTCCCCCAACGCTTTGGTCAATACCCCGCGGACAAATGCATCGGAATCGCTTACTAGCGAGGCCGCGCTGTTTGCATGTTCGGCGAAGGTAGTCAGTACACTTTCGACCTTTTCTTTGTCGACGGTACGAAGGCGAGCCATCGTCTCGCCGAGCTTTTGCACTTCTTTGGGTGCAAGAAACTTAAAGACTTCTGCAGCCTGCTCCTCGCCGATTGACATCAGCAAAATAGCGCTGTCGACTAGGCCTTGTTCATCCATTGCTACCCACCCATTGGCGGACTACGTTTGCTACGACCGCCGGATCATTCTTGGCGATTTCCCTAATCTTCTCGACTTGCATCTCTCCGGCGCTAGCCGGAGCCGGTAGCCCTGGCGCATCGACAGTCCCGTCTGCCAGCAGTTGTTGGCCCTCCGTTGGTGCTGCCATGGTCGACGTCGCACCTTTGATGGCCGGCCTAATGACACCGAAGACAATGACGAGCAACCCTAGCATCAGCGCGAGGCCTTTACCGAGTTCTTTCGCAAGCGACACGTTCGCGGGGTCTTTCCACCAAACAATTTCGGTTGCTGCCGTGACCGGATCTTGCGAGAAGGGGGCATTAACAATATTGATCGAGTCGCCGCGTTCTTTGTTGAATCCAATCGCCTCTCGAACCAGTGCTTGGATCTGGGCCATCTCCGCTTCGTTGATTGCGGCGTAGGTCACCTTACCGTCGCTTTCAAGCGTTTTCCGGTGGTTGATCAAGACCGCTGCAGTGACGCGCTTGACAGTGCCTGTCTGGTTGCGGACACGGCGAACCATCTTGTCGACCTCGTAGTTGGTGACGGCTTCGCGGCGCCCGTTATTGTTGGCGTTTGTTGTGCCGGCTGCGGTAGATGCTCCGGCTACAGGGCCGCCCGAAATCGGCGCTGACGTTGGCGCGGCTGGTAGGTTGCTCAGGGCACCTGGTACACCGCCAGCGCCGTTTGCCGTGGTGTTCGCCTCTAGTGTCGTTTGACTGCGAACAGACGCCTTTGCATCGGCGCCCTGATTCGGTGCAAAGGTTTCCGCAGTGGACTCAATCTGGGTGAAGTCGAGATCAGCCGATACTTGTGCGCGGACACTGTCTCGTCCAACCAGCGGTTCCAACAAGCCGATCACGCGGCGAGCAAGTCCATCTTCGATTTCGCGCACATAGTTCAGTTGCGTCGAGTCATAATTTTGTGAGCCTGTCACGTCGAGTTGCGCGGAAAGTAACTTGCCGTTCTGATCAAGAATTGACACCTGTTTGGGTGAAAGGTCGGAGATTGACGAGGAAATTAGGTGGGTGATGCCAGCGACCTGATGTTGGTCGATCACGCGACCGGCGTGTAATGTCAAAATTACGGATGCCGACGGTTTTTGTTGTTCACGCAGGAATACCGACTGTTTTGGCAGTGCTAAGTGCACACGCGCAGCCTGAACCGAGGCTAGGGATTGGATGGACCTTGCCAGCTCACCCTCGAGCGCACGTTGATAGTTGACATGCTCTTGGAACTGAGTCACGCCAAATTTTTGACCATCCATCACTTCAAAGCCGACATTCCCCCCGCGCGGCAGGCCTTGGGAGGCTAGCTTCAGACGTGCCTCATGCACTTTGTCAGCTGGAACCATGAGTGCACCGCCGCCCTCGGTGTACTTGTATGGCACATTCATCTGCGAAAGCTGGGCTATGATTGCTCCGCCGTCTTTGTCCGATATGTTGGAGAACAAGACTCTGTAATCTGGTTGTGAACCCCAGATGGCTGCCGTAACAACGAGGGCGATCAGCGCCGCAGCGCCAAAGGCAAATGTGAGTTTTGCCTTCACTTCCGGATTCCCTTCATAGTGCCCTTATAGTCCGCAGGCGGCATTGCGTGAACGATATGCCCGCGCTGTGCAATATTGGAGGTGCCCATAGGTTACGATTTCGGCGGATACATGGTTGTGGGACGAAACAGTCGGCTTCAGTCGATACGATTCGATTGGCTAATGAAGCATTATGCGAAGCGCGTGTGGATCAGAACTGTCGAAAAGGCGCGGATATCCCGCCTATTTTTGTGCGATAAAGCTCGGCTAGAGGAGGTAGAGTGCTGACACTGAGCGCCGCTACCATCATCCTTCCGGCATGGCGGACTAAAGAAGAGGTACAACCATGGATCCATTACAAACAATCGCGGGTGGCACTTTTGGCATTGGAAAATCCAATCGGACTGGATTCGGCACCAGTCTCACGGCAACTCCGACCGAGCAAGCTTCGAATCTGGGCGGTGTCAGCTTTATGGAGGTAATTGGCGCAGCTGTCGACAAAGTGAGCGAGCTGCAAGGCGAGTCCAGCAGCTTGTCAAAGGACTTTCAGCTAGAGAAAGGCGATGTCGGGCTGGAAGAAACGATGATTGCGATGCAAAAAGCCTCACTTGGATTCCAGGCAGCAGTACAGGTGAGAAACAAAGTAGTGCAGGCGTACAACGATATTATGAATATGCCGGTTTAGCTGGCTAGCGGTGACGCTGAGGCTGTGGCTGTGGCTAGCCACTACGATTTTGCAACCGAATTGCGGCGGCTAACATTGACTTGATTGATGTACCGCTGAATCAGTCTGGTGCTTGCACCGCTAATACGCAAGAATTTGCAGCCATAACGCTGCGTGGCGCGACCCGCGCCGTCGTGATGGCGGGAGACATGGCGAATTTCAATAGAAACCTCTATTGTTCCTACCTTGGGTATTTCTAACCTGCAGCCCAAGAAGACTTCACCGACTGAAAGGGTTGTTATCTCACTTAGGGCTGAGAACGATAGCCCCGCACACGATATGTCACTAACACGCGCCTTGAACGGTTCGACGAAACCTTCTTGCAGCACGCTTATCGTAGGGGCGGCCAGCACGGGAGCCTTCGCCCGATAGTCCGATCTTCTTTGTAGCCGGATGACCGACGCCGGAAGCCGCATCCTGAATGCGGGCTGATTTTCAAACAATGTAGGTTCCACATCTGTGGAGTCGAACGTCACTTTGATGTGGTTGTGAAAAGCGTGTACATACAGTGTCGGCGCACAACACATTGCGATTTTAGACGCCGCGTTTGCAATTCCATCGAATATGAGTTCTTCATATTGTGGGTTGACTGCAAGTAGGCGCGTGACAACAAAGTTGTCAGACCCACCAAAAAATACAGTCACCAGAACGCTGTCTGCCGCGAGAGCGCGCAGGATTGCGACGACGTCAGCCCGTGAGGTGATACGAAATTGTTCGTCATGGCTTTCCTCGTTGGAATGTGCGCGTTCAGCATTCATTGTTTTCGATTTGCGACCACATTTTATCTGTAGTCATGTCCATTTGGCCTCGAGGGAATGGCTTGATTAGTGATACGGTGCCTGCGAGGTTGAGCTAGGCGGTGGCATACCCAACCAACTCGACAACCTTGAAAGCCACGGCTCCTTTAGGTTACGGATCTCTGCATCATCTGCAAGAATCGATCGCAGCAATGCGCGCTTGCGCCGCTCTTCGTGGTCTGTGAGAGACTCCCACTCTTGAACTGCATTTAGTTCGGCAATGAGATATGAGCAAATTTCTTCTACCCGAAAGACTTCATTCCAGTCGCCTTCGCGGGCGGCACCCACCATCAGCTTGCTGGACGAGGCGAGCGATTCATAGTAATGGAGTAGTGTGTTGGACATCTTTTGTACCTTAAGCGAGATGTGGGGCTGTACCAGCAAATAACTACGCGTGGTTTGCCAAAGTTGCAGCACCGAGCGTGCTATCGACTACCGCCACAATCCCCACCCAGCCAGAGCGAACCTGCTGCAATAATCGTCCCACTTCCGCATACCCACCTGGGTCATTTTTTAAGTTTGCCAGTAGCATTCGGCGCGCCATATAGTCGTAAAGTTCGTCCAGACGCTGCGCAATTGAACCGCCATTTCCGCGATCCAAACTGGCGCGAAGGCCTTCCTCAATGATACGAAGAGCTTTGGAGGCAGCGGCATTTTTAGCCGGCGTATTGTTTGACGCCAGATGGGCTTGCGCCTGCCCGATGGCTTCGAGCGCGCCATCAATAAGCATCAGGATTAGCGTATGCGGACTCGCGTCAAGCGTCCCGCTCAGGATATTTGTTTCAGCGTAGGCAAACGCGGCACGGCGCTTTGAGGGTCCAAATTGATGAGAAGCAGAAAAATCGATCATGTTGTTAGACCTTGATGATTTGTGGCAGACAGTAACTGAATATCGGCAGGCATTCGCCATACGTTAGGGTGCTCTCCACATGTATTTCTGCTGAAATAGCGCTTGATCACAGTTTGTTTCTGGCTGGTAATTGACCATCCTATGCGCTTGCCCATGCTCGATTACGGAAAGGACAATCGAGGAATCAGAATAACAGCGTGCGCCGTGAGGTGCTAGCTTGAAATTTTCACCAGGGGCCCGCAGCTCCGGGGCGCGTTACCCCTGAACGATTGCCAAACCAATTTGGATCGTTGCTCTGTTACTGCAGATGCGGGTTGCTCGCTCTCGCTCCGACGAGCGCACAGCCACGTGTTTGCCAAACGCGCCAGTCACTCTTTGCATAGCCTGCTACGCTGTGGCCGGTCAGGGGAAAACTCGTTCCCCTACTCAACCGTTTTCGAACGCGCCGCCATGGCATATTCAGGCTAGTTTGGCACCGGTCGGCGGCGGCTAGTTTCTGTTCTGAAGGCTTTGTTGGAGTGCGGACAACTGCTGGGAGACTGATGTTCCCAAGGACTGCAGTCCGGCAACTTTTGAATCCATGGACTGATACTGGGCGCGCAGGCGCGCCTCGCGTTGCGACAGACGATTTTCTAGCGCCTCTTGGTTCCTTTGGTTTGAGCGGATGCTGCGATTCAGTCCGTCAGTGCGCGAGGTGATGGATCCGCTAGTACCCAACCATTCACTGGCAAGAGCATCCAGGCGCTTCGCAAAGCCGAGGCTGTTGGGGTTTCCTGCTGTACCCTCGCTGGAGAAAAGGCGCGCGAGCTTCGCAGGATCGTTGTTTGCTGCATTCCATTTCGTTTGATCAAGCGCTAGGTTGCCGTCGGTTTGGACCGATACACCGACATCGGACAAGCGGGAGAAGTCGCCCGCTTGTCCGATGAATTGGCCGAACATAGTGGATCTCAAGCGCTGCAAAATCGAAATCGCCGCATTGTCGCCCTGCAGTGGGGATTGCGTCTTGGCCCCTTCGACGAACTTAGTTTGGTCCTTAATTAGTTTCTGCAAATCGTTATACGCCGAAATCAGGCCACTTACAGATTTTTGAATCGCGGCTGCGTCCTTCGTGATGGACACGCTTACCGCTGTTGCGGTTTCTGCGAGCAGGTTAAAGGTGATGCCTTCTACAATACCTCGTGCTGTGTTCGAGGGCGATGACGCGGAGATACCGTTCACACTGAACAGGGCATCCTGTGCCGTTTGCAAGGAGTCAAGATTTTTGCCGGACCCTGCACTGGCCGAGGGAATAAACGCGAGTCTGGACAATCCGGCGGCGTTGGTGTTACTGCCGTCGCTATCGGTAGTGGTGATTTGGATTGCGTTCTGGGCACCAGTATCTTTGGCGGTTAGCACCAATCGTGATCCACTGCCAGTGTTTACGATGGTTGCAGTCACACCCGCATTAGCGGAATTAATGGCATTGCGAATAGATTTCAGTGATCCATCACCAACGTTTACGCTGACGACACTTCGACCGGGTTGCAATGTGAATGCACCGGTGACGCTATCGATGCTACCGACCGATATCTCTAGGGTGCCGGTACCAACAACAGTTGACTCATCTGTGTAAGTGCCAGAGGCGAGTTGTGCACTTTTTGCGAGTTGGCTTACCGTTAAAGCGTAGTTGCCCTCATTTGCGTTGCTCGTTGCGGTGGCCGTGACAGACGATGAATTTGAGGAACTCGCCTGGTAGATCTGCCACTTATCCGATCTCGCAAGTGCGCGAACCGCGTCTTGGAAGGTGGAAACTGCACTCGCGAGCTTTCCATACGCGCTGATGGAGGACTGCAATGAGGACTGATCCGTCTTGAGACGTTCAAGCGGTTTTCTCTCAACCGCCATCAACTGTGTGACGATCGAGTTGATATCGATTCCGCTGCCGACTCCAGAGGCGCTGATAGGCATGAGAGTATCCTGTTAACAACGTAGAAAGAAATAACCCCAGTATTGGTATTTTATCGGCAGTTGCGGCGATAGCTTAAGCGCGGAATGAACGGGTTTCTCGATTCGGTCTGAAAAAACGTTAAATTGGCCAAGATTGATCCGATGTGTCTGACCGTTGCCACACTGAACGCGCTTCCTGAGCATGTGTTGTCTTCAGGGAGTGTTAGCCCTTAAGCAACTGCATCACGTTATTCGGTAACGCATTTGCTTGGGCCACCATGGCCATACCCGCTTGCTGTAAGACTTGGGTGCGCGAGAGGTTTGCAGTTTCTGCGGCAAAATCCGCGTCCACAATACGACCACGTGATGCGGCTTGATTTTCAGATGCGACTTGAAGATTGGCGATAACGCTCTCAAAGCGATTTTGACCTGCGCCAAAACTGGCGCGCGCCGTCGAAATTTCCGTGAGCGCGTCGTCGATGTCGTCCATGGCAGTCAAAGAAGCCGCTGCGGTGGTGATAGCGCTAGCAGTAACTGCTGAAACGCCTGCACCGGTTGTCAGATCGGTCGTGCTGATCGAAATCTGATCGGTCGCACCACTGTTGGCACCAACTTGAAACGTCAGTGTGGCGGCCGAGTTCAAGACGGCGGCACCATTAAATGTGGTGCCTGACAATACGCGTGTGACTTCATCATTCAGTGCTTGATATTCTGCATCCAAGTTCGCGCGGTCGCCAGTTGAGTTTGTGGCGTTGGCTGATTGTACGGCGAGCTCACGCATACGCTGCAATGTATCTGCTACCTTTCCAAGTGCACCCTCGGCCGTTTGCGACAGGCTGATGGCATCACTCGCATTGCGGATCGCAACATTCATGCCCTTAACCTGGGTGTTCATACGTTCGGCGATGGCAAGGCCAGCGGCATCGTCTTTTGCGCTGTTGACCCGCATGCCTGACGACAATCGCTGCATGGACGTCGTTTGTGACATTTGTGAAGACGTAAGGTTGCGCTGTGCCGTCAGCGAGTTCACATTGGTATTAATGGTTTGTGGCATTTCGATCTCCTGTGTGCCCCTTGGGGGAGGCGTTAAATTGAGACCCAGCGTAGCCGGGGAGGAACATACCCGGTCCAGCGGGCTTGGGTTGGAGGAGATCGTGAAGATATAGCTGCCAAGCTCCTACCATCACCTCTGGATGACGGCATCTTGACAGAGGGTGCATTCAGCTTAGCGTTTGATAAAGGAGGAAAAAGTGCGCTATTTCTCCAGTTACCGTAATACGGAGGGAGTAGTGGTGACGTCGCGTTCTTGAGCAACACAAAAAATTTACCCGGCGCGACTCCCGAACAATAGTGTCGAGAGTCGAAGCCGGGCAAACGGTGGGCGACTGGTGAGGTGCCCTGTTGCTGCTTGATTTTCGTTGATCAGCCGCGCAGCAACTGCATGACGCCGTTTGGCATTGCGTTTGCCTGGGCCACCATCGCCATACCAGCTTGTTGCAACACTTGGGTGCGCGACAAGTTGGCGGTTTCGGCGGCAAAGTCAGCATCAACGATACGGCCTCGCGATGCAGCTTGGTTTTCGGCGTTGACTTGCAGATTCGAAATGACTGCCTCAAAGCGATTTTGTGTTGCGCCAAAACTGGCGCGCGCCGTCGAAATTTCCGTGAGCGCGTCGTCGATGTCGTCCATGGCAGTCAAAGAAGCCGCTGCGGTGGTGATGGAGCCTCCGGTAACTGCTGAAACGCCTGTACCAGCAGTTAACTGGGTGGTGGTGACCGAAATTTGATCGGTGGCGGAATTGTTTGCGCCAACTTGGAAGTCAAGCGTCCCTGCGGTGTCCAATACAGCCGAGCCGTTAAACTTCGTACCGGTTAGAACGCGTGTGACTTCATCATTCAGCGCTTGATATTCCGCATCGAGATTTAAACGGTCGCCATCAGAATTAGTCGCGTTAGCGGACTGAACAGCAAGTTCGCGCATACGCTGCAATGCATCTGCTACCTTTCCAAGTGCACCCTCGGCCGTTTGCGACAGGCTGATGGCATCACTCGCATTGCGAATCGCAACATTCATGCCCTTAACCTGGGTGTTCATACGTTCGGCGATGGCAAGGCCAGCGGCATCGTCTTTTGCGCTGTTGACCCGCATGCCTGACGACAATCGCTGCATGGACGTCGCAAGTGAAGACTGTGAAGCAGACAGATTACGTTGTGCGGTTAACGATGAAACATTAGTGTTGATTGTGGTTCCCATTTATATCTCCTGTTTAAAAAGTAGTTCCCAGCGTCAAGATAAGCCCAGCGCAATTGCCGGGGTGAGTTACGGCACCCGTTAACCGGGCTTCTTGGCGGACGGAATCGGTTTGTGAAGATTCGAACCGCCAACAAATCGTATTTCGACTACTTACTAAGAAACTTTAGGGCTTACGCACAGAACGCTTGCGTCTTCCCAAAAGTTAGCTCGTGAACCGAAAAAATTTGAGCTGTGATGTATTTTCGGTAATGCGATGTAACACTTTAGGATTCACGCTTCACTTTGGCTGTGACCAAACGACGACAGTCAGTGTTTTGAACTCGTCTGCCGCAGATGAGGTGCACTGCCACCCCCTCTGTCACGATAGTTGTCCGGTCTCTTGAAGAGACAAATTCAATCCACTGAGGGAGCGGGAAAGATGAAACTCATGCCAGTCTATGGCCCGCAATTCAAAGAGCAGATCGTTAAAAAGATG
>Ga0315907_10001826_pt1 | contig 28068 bp, 28 predicted proteins | sample LakEriMetagenome_3_FD_203525 | JGI IMG/M metagenome (GOLD analysis project Ga0315907, IMG submission 203525) | Freshwater fungal communities from buoy surface, Lake Erie, Ohio, United States - Buoy 12 MA123 | ecosystem: Environmental > Aquatic > Freshwater > Lake > Lake biofilm | place: USA...
GACAAAGGGATTTTGCGAAAGCGCAAAGAAGTTTATGAAGCGGCCAAGTGCGGCAAGCCAGGCCGATGGAAGTCAAGGCAGACGCGCAACTGGGATCGCATCAAAGAGGTGTGGCTCAACCCGCCGCAGGAGCATCTGAGGTCGCCAGAAAGCGTGGCGGTAGCCGTTTAGTAAAGCGGACAACTTTCTTGACAAACACCGGCCACATCATTCGCATTAGTTTTTGTCGCGTTTCGTGATATTTAGCGTAGTTTTCGCGCGCCTACAAGTTGTAAGTGGATTTCCTACTTGTTGCTGAGCGGTGAGGCTGACGCATTGTCTAGTAAATGGCCGATATGAGGATGATCGTCGAATATGCAGAATACGTTTCAAGCGAGTAGCTTAATAACTTTCTTCAAATCGTTGGCTTGAAAATAGCCCACTCATCTGCGATATAAGGGACCCATCATGATTACCAATCAGCAATTGATGCAAGAGATTCAAGAAACCAATATGTCCTACCTGATGCTCGCGCAGCACATGCTCCGCGAAGACAAGGAGCAGGCGATGTACCGTTTGGGATTATCCGAAGAGACTGCAGAGATGATGGCGCAGCTTACTCCTAGTCAAGTGTTGAAAATCGCCGCCAGCAATATGTTGATGTGCCGCTTCCGCTTTGACGATGATGTGGTTTGGAATCTGCTTACCTCGCACAGCAGGCGTAAAGTTACAAACGACGCTCCGAACGTAAGTGGAATTCATGCCGGTATTTTAATGGCTGGGAAGATCGCGGACTCTCATCGGATGGCTGCATAATGAGCAAGAAGTCCGTGATTGGCGAAAATCGCGACATATCGCTCGCGATTGATTTGATCAAGCTCGGGGCCAGACTCCAGGTGCTAGAGTCTGAAACAAAACTTTCTTATGAGCGTCTGCTGAAGCTCTATAAGGAAGTAACCGGGAAAAGCCCCTCTAAAGGAATGCTTCCGTTTTCGACAGACTGGTTCATGTCTTGGCAACCAAACATGCATTCGTCGTTGTTTATGAACATCTACGAGAATCTCTCAAAAAGCTGCGAAATTGATGAGATCGACGCCATTATCAAGGCCTATGAGCTGTATGTCGAGCAGGTCAAGTCCCTTGGCATGGAGCCGATCGTTTCGATTACTCGAGCATGGCGCCTGGTGAAATTCACCGACGCCGGGATGGTGACGTTGAGTACCTGCAAGAAGTGTACGGGTGCATTTGTAAATCACTCGTTTGAAATTGATGATGATTATGTTTGTGGTCTATGCGCTCCTCCGCCACGGGCTGGAAAAGTCTCTCGCAAAAAAGAATCTGCAGATATGGATGCCTAAGTACCGCGAGTTTTGAAGACGTCTGGTCGGTAGGTCTCTTAAGTAGGCCCGTCGGCATAGGGAGGTCTGCCTTAATGACGAATACATTAAGTGCAAAACGAGCATGACTGATCATACAAACCGGGCTCCTGCCCGGTTTTTTTTTGGTTTCCACTCAAGTCGAACTCACAGTGGCCGAAATTATCAACACTCAGTCCGTTATGTGTGCTCGCTGGCGGGCACAATTTGGTCACCGAAAGTTCAAAGGCGCTCATGCTCGTCATCATTGGATACATTGTAGTTGTGGGCTCCGTTATCGGTGGCTTTGTTGCGCATGGCGGTAGTGTCAAGGCGCTTTGGCAGCCATTCGAACTGGTCATCATCGGCGGTGCCGCGATGGGTGCCTTCATTGTCGGTAACAATGGCAAAGTCCTTAAATCAACATTCGGTGCCTTGCCGTCAGTACTCAAAGGATCCAAGTACACAAAACTCCGTTACTTGGCGTTGATGGCGCTCTTGTATGACCTTCTATCAAAGATCCGTAAGGAAGGCATGATGTCCATCGAGGGCGATGTCGAGTCGCCCGACCAGAGTCCCATCTTTACCAAGTATCCAGAAATTTCGGTTGACCATCACTTGGTCGAATTCATCACCGACTACCTCCGATTGATGGTTAGCGGCAACATGAATCCTATTGAGATTGAAACATTGATGGATCAAGAGATTGAGACGCATCACCACGAAGGCGCAATTCCGCCCTCGGCAATTCAGAAAGTTGCGGACGGCCTGCCCGCCTTTGGCATTGTCGCGGCGGTGATGGGTGTGGTGAACGTGATGGGTTCGGTAGGCGAACCGCCTGCGATCCTTGGTGGCAAGATCGGTGCGGCGTTGGTTGGAACTTTTGTGGGTATCTTGCTGGCTTATGGTTTTGTTGGTCCGCTGTCGGGTTTACTCGAACAAAAACTTGAGGAGGGCACAAAAGAACTCCAGTGCGTTAAGGTCACGCTCCTTGCCAGTTTGCAGGGATACGCGCCGCAACTGGCTATCGAGTTTGGACGCAAAGTGCTGTATTCAACCGAGCGCCCAACTTTTGTCGAACTTGAAGCCCATGTGAAGAAGAAATAGCCATGGCTTCGAAGGACGCAAAACAACCCATTATTGTTATCAAACGTATTAAGAAAGGGCATCACGCGCATCACGGTGGTGCGTGGAAAATTGCATATGCAGATTTTGTGACAGCCATGATGGCGTTTTTTCTATTGATGTGGTTGTTGGGGTCGACGTCGCAGGGAGACCTCAAGGGTATCTCAGACTATTTCAACGCGCCGCTCAAGGTGTCCATGCCTGGCGGTCGCGGCGCGGGCGATGCGTCATCCTTGATCCAAGGTGGTGGTACCGATATCAGTCGGCGCGAGGGGCAGGTAAGAAATAGTGATTCGGTATCAGTTCAACAGAAGCGGGCGACACGTGCCGCACGGATGGAGGCTCAACGAATCGAAGCCCAACGTCTCACGGCACTAAAGGCGAAGGTTGAGGCAGCAATTGCTTCTACGCCTAAGTTGGCGGAGTTTGCACACCAAGTGAAACTGGACCTAACCCCTGATGGGTTGCGTATCCAGATTGTTGATGAGCAAAACCGCCCGATGTTCGATTCTGGATCCGCAATTGTTAAACCTTACATGCGCGATTTGCTGCAAAACATCGGACGCCTATTACAGGAAATGGACGCACGCGTAACTCTCTCAGGGCACACAGACAGCAAGTCTTTCCCCAACGCGCAACGCGGCTATTCGAATTGGGAGTTGTCGGCTGATCGCGCAAACGCCTCCAGACGCGAGCTGCTGGCCGGCGGCCTGTCTGAGGAGCGAATTTTTCGCGTGATCGGACTCGCCGCAAGCGTACCAATTAACGCAGAGGATGCTGCGTCGCCGACCAACCGTCGAATCAGTATCATCGTGATGAATAAAGAGGCAGAAAACAGGTTGCTGAATGGGTCCGAAACCAAGGATGCAAGCGATATGGACGACGTTCGGGACGCGCTGGACCGCTCGGCGCAACCGCAGGTTGTTGCGGACGCCGATGCAAGTTCTTCGAAAGCCAAGGGCGGAGTTTTACGCGCCTCACCGGGTGATCCCGCACCGGTTCCAACCCTAAAGTAATTGTCGTTTTGACCGACATAGCATTTAGAAATAGTTAAAGGAGAAATCATGAGTCAATCCGTAGATATGAAGTTCTTGATTGTCGATGACTTTTCGACAATGCGGCGGATCGTTCGGAACTTGCTTAAGGAAATTGGATACACGAATGCCGACGAGGCAGAGGATGGTGCTGCGGCATTGGCTAAACTAAAGGGGGGAGGCTTTGACTTTGTCGTATCCGACATAAATATGCCGAACATGAACGGATTTGAGCTACTGGCGGCGATTAAGGCAGAGCCTGCCCTCAAACATCTTCCGGTTTTGATGGTAACTGCTGAGGCAAAGAAGGAAGACATCGTCTCCGCAGCTCAGGGAGGTGCCGCCGGCTACATAGTAAAGCCATTTACCAAGGCAACTCTAGAAGAAAAATTGCAAAAAATCGTACAACGTTCACAAACTGCGCAAGCAGCCTAGGGGGATAAAATGCAACTCGATCCACAAAGAACTGACGATCTAGACGCTCTGTTTGAACATACGGCTAGCTCGCCCAGTGCACCGATACAGCCAGTGGCTGCAACAGTAATTTCTATGAAGCCCTCCGCAACTGCCGTTTCGGTACAAGAGCCATTCGACGTTTTCCAGCGCATTGGCAGCATCACACGCAAATTGCATAACGCACTGCAAGAACTAGGCTACGATAAACAGATCGAAAATGCGGTTAATTCCTTGCCAGATGCCCGGACTCGGCTCGATTATATTGCCCGGCTGACTGGGGATGCTGCTGAAAAAGTATTGAACACGGTCGACGCAATCCAAGGTGAGCAGGATCAGGTAGACAAGTCGGTCGAGAAGCTGCGCGCATTGTTGTCGCAGACGGGAGCACCAGAGTCCCCATTGGCGAACGAACTTAGTACCTTCCTTGACGGCTACAGCGCCTCCAGCGAACGCCAACGTGCGTATATGACAGAGATCATGCTCGCCCAGGATTTTCATGACCTTACTGGCCAGGTGATACGCAAGATTGTCAGCGTTGCGTCGAATCTCGAAGAGCAGCTCGTCACACTGTTGCTCGAGGCGACTCCCCCGGAAAAACGGCCATTCGTCGAAAGTGCCGGGCTTAGCGGGCCAGTGGTCGATGCCCAAGGCCGCAATGATGTCGTCACCAACCAAGCGCAAGTTGATGATCTGCTGGAATCTTTAGGCTTCTAGACTGAACATATTGTGGGGCGCGTTTTAAGGCGGGGAGCAGGCGAGCGAGTTTTCGCTTGACCGCCCACGGCATAGCAAGCCGTGTTTGCCAAATGCGTGCCAAATGCGTGCGGGAGGAGGGCCCGTGGTTGACAAACACGGTGCCATTCAGTCGCCCGAGAGCGAAAGTGCAACTTGCATTCGCCGCAAACGAGGAGTCATCCGATTTGGTTTGCTGATCGTTGAGAGGTAACACGCCCCGAAGTAGCAAGCGACCCGTGAACTATCTAGGCTGGCCCGGCCCGTAATTGGCGGGTAAACCGTTCGGCTTCGGCGTATATCCAACAGTGGCTTAACACCCCGCCACCAGTGCGCGAGGCTAGGCTGTGCACATCCGACGAAATAGGGGGCGAAAAGCCTCGTTTTCGAGGCTTTTCACAATTCGCTGGTTTTCATAATGTTCGACAAGCCCTAACCGTGTCGACATATGTCATCAGAAGATCATGATCAGCAGGACAAACACCTACCTGCGAGTGAGCAAAAGCTCAAAAAGGCGCGCGAGGAAGGCCAGGTCCCGCGGTCGCGTGACCTCGCCAGCCTCTTGCTGTTGGGAGGCGCATTTGTGCTGTTTGCAACGACTGGCGGGGAGTTGTTCACGCAGTTGGCCAGCTTGGTCTCGCAGGGGCTGACCATTGATCCGAGCGCGGCTCGTGATATCGAGAAGATGTCTGCACAAGCCGCCCGCCTGTCGAGCAATGCGCTACTTCTTTCCGTACCGCTGTTATTCCTACTTGTGGTCGCTAGTGTCCTAGGCTGCGTTGCCGTGGGCGGCTGGAACTATTCCTTGCAGGCCATCCAGCCGCAGGGTTCCCGGATAGATCCGATCACTGGTTTTGGTCGCATTCTATCCAAGCAGGGATTAGCCGAAAGCTGCAAATTGACCGGATTCGTGCTTGCACTGGCGTGTGTACTGGCACTTGTCGTGTGGGTCAATCGGGAAGGTACCGCGGACTTGGCGGCCATGCCGATTCGGGCGGCATTGTCTACTGCCGGATCAATGGTTCTGACGTCAGCTTCATGGTTGATCGCCATTGTTTGCGTTATTGCGGCCGTGGATGTGCCCTTGCAGAGCTGGCGATACTCCTCTCGCTTGAGGATGTCAGCGGAGGATCAGAAGCAGGAGATGAAGGAGAGCGACGGTGATCCCCATCTGAAGGCGAAAATTCGTGGCCAGCAGCGCCGCGTTGCCATGAGCCGGATGATGGATAACGTCGCTACCGCAGATGTTGTGATCACCAATCCGACCCACTACGCAGTTGCGTTAAGTTATCCGGAGAATGCTTTCGGCGCTCCACGGGTAGTGGCGAAGGGCGCCGACCTGATCGCGCAACGCATACGCGAAACCGCCGCAGAAAATAGAGTGCCCCTGCTTGAAGCGCCGCCACTGGCGCGTGCGCTTTATCGCCATACCGAGATCGAGCAGGAAATTCCAGCCGCACTTTATCAAGCGGTGGCACAAGTACTCGCCTACGTTTTCCAGCTACGCCGTGCACGCCTTGAGCTTGGCGTTGAACCCGAAGCGCCTACAGAGATCGATGTCCCCCCCGGTATGGACCCGAATGAGGCCACCAAATGATGCTGGCGTTTAGATCATCGTTGGCCAAGCTAGGCTTTGAGGGTATGCCTGTGCAGGCATTAGCAATTCCTGCCTTCGTGTTGGCCATTCTGGCAATGATGATGCTGCCGTTGCCAGCGATCCTTCTGGATGTTTTGTTTACTTTCAATATTGCGCTTTCCATCGTTGTGTTAATGGTCGCCGCATACACAAAAAAAGCGCTCGACTTTTCAGTCTTCCCGATTGTTTTGTTACTGACGACATTAATGCGTTTGTCGCTGAACGTCGCTTCGACCAGGATTGTGCTGTCGAATGGACACACTGGCCCTGATGCAGCAGGCAAAGTTATTGAGTCATTCGGCCACGTTATGATCGGCGGAAATTTCGCCGTGGGCATCATTTTGTTCGCCATTCTAATGGTGATTAACTTTATCGTGATCACCAAGGGTGCTGGTCGTATCGCAGAAGTATCAGCAAGATTTACCCTTGACGCGCTGCCCGGCAAACAAATGGCAATCGATGCTGACTTAAACGCCGGCGTGATTGATCAGAACCAAGCCCGCGAGCGCCGTCGCGAAGTTTCCGATGAGGCGGATTTCTACGGCGCGATGGATGGCGCGTCCAAGTACATTCGTGGAGATGCGATCGCCGGTATCTTGATCCTCTTTATCACCCTCATTGGCGGCATGGTTATCGGCATGGGCTGGCATGGTCTGGCCGTATCCAAGGCGGCAGAAGTTTATGTGTTGCTGGCAATCGGTGACGCGCTGGTGGCTTCGGTACCGGCAATGATCATCTCGATAGCAGCTGGATTGATTGTCACTCGCGTCGGGGGGGATGACGGTGAGGATGTAGGCGGGCAGATGATCCGCCAAGTATTCTCTATTCCGAAGGCACTTGCAATTAGTGCTGGAGTCATGGCGCTATTAGGCATCATCCCCGGTATGCCGCATCTCGTATTTCTTCTCATTGCGGCTTGTTGTGGCTACGCGGCGTGGTATATGCAGAAGCTTGCAAATGAAAAAGTGGCTATGGCAAGCGTACCGGTTGAAGACCCAACATTGTCGCCTGGGCACAATCAAGAAGCCAGCTGGGAGGATCTACAGCCGGTTGACCAGCTTGGGTTGGAAGTCGGATACCGCCTTATTTCGCTAGTCGATAAAGGTCAGGACGGAGAGCTGCTCAAGCGCATCAAAGCGATTCGCAAAAAGTTTGCGCAAGACGTTGGATTTTTGCCACCCCAAGTTCACATCAAAGATAACCTAGAAATGAAGCCATCGATGTATCGCATCACGGTCAAAGGTGTTGTGATGGGAGAGGGAGACGTGTACCCGGGGATGCATATGGCAATCAACCCGGGTCATGCGACGGCTGTCATCGAGGGGACTGCCGCGAAGGATCCAGCGTTCGGCCTTCCGGCGATATGGATCGAAACTAAAAACCGCGAGAGCGCCCAGTTATCCGGTTATACCGTAGTAGATGCGAGCACTGTGATTGCAACACACTTGTCACAAGTCTTGCATTCACAGGCAGCCCAGCTTCTTGGTCGTGTAGAGACGATGGCCTTAATCGAACACTTCTCAAAGGTTCTGCCAAAGCTCATTGACGATGTTGTACCTAAACTGGTTTCGGTTGCGGTGTTCCAAAAGGTGTTGCAGTCGCTGCTTGCAGAAGCGATTCATATTCGTGATCTTCGCACCATCATTGAAGTATTGGCGGCAGTTGCGCCGCGAACCCAAGATCCCGCCGACCTGGTTGCAGCATGCCGTATCGCACTGGGCCAGTCGATTGTCCAGCAAATCTATGGTCGCACAGATGAGCTGAGGGTCATCGCACTTAACCCCGACATTGAGCGCATGTTGTTGAATGCCGTCAGCGGCGGCGATGCAGAGTTTGTACTCGAACCCGGGCTAGCGGAGATGATTTTCCAACGCGCGACAGAATTGTCTGATCAGCAGGAAAACGCGGGCCTGCCGCCCGTTCTGCTAGTGCCGGACCGCCTACGAACACCTCTTGCAAGGCTGTTAAAGCGGGTTGCGCCACGCCTTCGTGTGATCTCACATACAGAAATTCCAGACACTAGCACCATCCGCGTTGAGTCTGTTCTAGGAGCGAACTAATGAGTGTTCAAAAATTTTTTGGTAAATCCTCCCGCGCTGTTTTAAAGGAGGTGCGCTCGGTACTCGGCGATGACGCAGTCATTATCTCGAATCGGACAAACGGCAGTGGTGTCGAAGTTCTCGCCATGGCGGGAAATGCAATCGACGACCTTGTGGAGTCGGTAGATACACAAGCTGAGCGCCGTACATTGGACAGACCGCAGATGTCAAGCGAGCCGTCGCAACCAGAAAGTTTTGAAAACTATCTGCGCCGCGCTAAACGAACAGCCGACAAGCCTGTACCAACCATAAATTCAACCACAAATAGCGGCTACAACCATTTGCGTGCGCCGATCGCTAGAGCTGCAGCTGAGTATGAATCAGTATTCTCCGCACAAATGGACAACCCCGCTCCATCCCCGTTTGATACAAGCGTTCAGTACGCAGATGCGTGGGCCGCAAATCGCCACGGGTCGGCAAAACCTCCGCTGGATAAGCGCACTTCTACGCCTTCAGTGTCTAGCGTGATGGGGCCTTCGCCTAGGCAGGTACCAGTCGAGCGCGCGAGCGTTGCCGGAGCGTTGTGTGGAGAGGTTGATACAGCGCTCGAAATGGTGACCGGCCAGACCAATTTACGCAGTCCTGACTTGATGGCTGAGATACGCTCCATGAAGGGGTTGCTTCAGGATCAGCTTTCTCAAATTGCGTGGTCGGACAATACTCGGCGTAGCCCGGTGCAATCGAAGGCCTTGGCCAAGCTCCTCCATGCAGGTTTTTCACCCGCGTTGGTGCGCCCCTTGATCGAAAAACTGCCTAGCGCAGCTGACGATGTGATCGCTGCTGAATGGGTGAGTCAAGCGCTGAATCAGAATCTACGCGTTTGTCGTGCAGGTGAAAGTATGGTTGATCGAGGCGGCATTTTTGCCTTGGTAGGGCCGACCGGCGTCGGGAAAACCACCACCACCGCAAAACTCGCAGCGCGTGCAGTCGTGAAGTTCGGTGCAAAAAATGTGGGCCTCATTACGGTCGATCATTATCGCGTCGGTGCCCATGAGCAATTGCGCAGTTTTGGCCGGATGTTGGGATGCCCTGTGCACGTCGCCCATGATGCCGAGACCTTGACTGATTTGTTAAATGGCATGCGCACCAAACACCTAGTATTGATTGACACTATCGGTGTCCCCCAGCGGGACCCGCTTCTCAATGAACACCTATCAATGCTCATGGGCGCGGGTATTGAGCGCGTGCTTGTTCTGAACGCGTCTTCTCAGTTGGAAACACTTGAGGATGTGGTTTCGACTTGGCGCGGACCTCGCTGTACACGTACCATCATCACCAAAATTGATGAAGCGGTAAAACTCGCCGGCGTTGTCGATGTTTGTGTCCGGCACAAGTTGCTACTGGATAGTGTCGCCAATGGCCAACGTGTTCCGGAGGACATACATGCCGCAAACAGTACATTGTTGGTTGATCGCGCAATGAAGGTTGTTTCATCACCGGTATTCCGAATGGACGACGACGAGATACGCATTGTTGCGGTGCAATCGCGTCCAGTTGCCGCTGGAGCAACAGGTGTTTGACACGGTTGTCGAAGCGTCGTTGCACGACCAAGCTGCGGGTCTACGGGCGCTGACGCGCAAGGCCTTACGGGTGTTGCCCGTGACATTTGCTGCGCGCGGGGTTGGACATACGACCTGTGTGGTGAACCTTGCCGCAGCATTATCTGCGACCGGGTTACGTGTCGTGGTCATCGATGCTGGGAGGGCGATGATTGCGCCATCGCTCGGGCTCAAAGCGAGGTATGACCTATTGCATATCCTGACTGGAGAACGGACGTTTGCAGAAACGATTCAGTTGGCGGACACTTTTTCCGTTCTACCTGCGGCGAAAGGGCTGGATGAGTTTAGTCAGTCGGGGTCTTTGGCTGGCGATCTTTTCGGTGCCTTTGCGACTTTACCTACGCCATTTGATCTAGTCGTGCTCGCCGCACCGCCTGATACGGTTTCACAGCTCCTCGGCCCGTCAAGCGACGTGCTGTTTGTGCTCAATGACGAGGCCGATTCAATCAAGGCCACCTATGCGTTTTTAAAGAAGCTTTCGGAAATGAGTGGCTTTCAAAAATTTCAAATTCTCTTTAACGACGTGCAAGACCCCACGCGGGCCAATGACGGTTATGCGAGGTTGGCGGATGCGGCAAAGCGATTCTTTAACGCGCATCTATCCTTAGCCGGCATCGTCCCCCGCGATTCTGCACTGCGCCGCGCGGGCTCGTCGCTTGGTCACGTCTTCCAATCTGGAAGTGCTAGCGGTAACAGCACTGCGAAGGTGGCATTTTCGCGAACTGCAGTAGACATCGCGAGCTGGCAGCTACACGAGTTTTTTGCAGCAAAAGCATAGGAGAGCAACAAAAATGTATACCCGAACCGGAACACTCAATCGTGAGACCTATGTGTCTCAATACGCACCGCTAGTGAAGCGAGTGGCACATCAGATGCTTTCAAAACTGCCGGCAAATGTGGAGGTCGACGATCTTATCCAGGCTGGCATGATCGGCCTAATGGATGCAGTGGAGAGATTTGAAGAGGACCACGGGGCAAAGTTCGAAACGTTTGCAAGCCAGCGTATCCGCGGCGCGATGCTTGATGAATTGCGTGCTGGTGATTGGCTGCCCCGCAGTGTCAGGCGCAACCAGCGGACCATCGAATCGGCGATAACGACGCTTGAGCATCGGACCGGGCGCCCGCCGACTGAGACTGAAATTGCTCGCGAGTTGAGCATGGAGTTGGCACAGTATCATGAGTTGTTGTCGGATGCAAAAGGGGCGCAACTTTGCAACTACGATGAGGCTGATGTGGGCGACGACAGTGAAGAGTTTTTTAGTCGAGGTGCGGGCGACTCATCGTCTGATCCGTCGAATATGCTTGCAGATAAGCGCTTCAAACTGTCGCTGGTGAATGCCATTGAGGCGCTGCCTGAGCGCGAGAAAAACCTCATGGGCTTGTATTACGAGCAGGATCTCAACATGAAAGAAATTGCGGCTGTGATGGGAGTGACCGAGTCACGCGTCTGTCAGCTTCACAGCCAGGCTGTTGCGCGCTTGCGCGGTCGTCTGAAAGGGTGGTGACACGGTGGCCGACAATCCTAGCCCGATGTACCTCGGGTCGCCCGCTGTTTCTGGATACGTTGCCTCGGAACGATTTGCAAACCAAGTTGGACGTTCGCTCTGTTGCCGTGGACGCGGGCTGAATGCACTCTCCCGAGAGATTGGGCTGCCATGAGTCTGCCAAACATACCCCCGTCTCGGGTAGCGTAGCCGGATAGGTTGCGGTCGGTCAGGCGAAACATCGCTCGCCTACGCACGCGCTTTCAGACGCGCCGCCATGAAATCGTAAGGCGAGGAGACCAAAGCTATCGATAACCAGGCTAAAGATGCCAGTAGCGGCGCAAATCCACACCCCACTCAGCGGGATCTTCGTCGGATTCAATGGCGTCGTCGGTTTCGGCAAGATCGATTGGCAGTGGTGTGATGTAAGCATCCTTCGTCAGCGAATAGAAGGCCATGACTTTGGGTTTTGTCGAGTTCAGTGCATCTTGTTCTGACACAACTGCCAGATGGCCGGAAGAAAGTCGTACAAGTGAGCCAATCGGGTAAATCCCTACGACCTTTATCAATGCCTGAGCGACGGTTGAGTCAAAGTCGATGCCTGCGCGCTTGCGGATCATCCGCAGCGCCGCCGTCGGTGCCATTGCGCTGTGATAAACACGCTGCGAAGTGACCGCATCATAGACATCTGCCACACTTGCAATGCGGGAAATTAGCGATATTTCATTGCCGGAAAACGCCTCAGGGTATCCCGATCCGTCGAGCCTTTCATGATGATGAAGTACCGCATCGAGCACGGTTTCCACCGTGTAACCAGCCTCAATAAGGGCATCGTATCCCAGCCTAGGGTGGGCGCGCATGATTTCCCCTTCTAACGGGGAGAGAGAACCGGGTTTGTTCAGTACGTCTAACGGAATGTACGCTTTCCCGACGTCGTGCAATAAGCCGGCTGCGCCCAGCATGCGTAACTGGGCGGTATCCAAGCCAAGTTGTCGGCCCAAGCCAATCATAAAAATGCCGACGCTCACACAATGCATAAACGTGTAGTCGTCGCGGCGTTTGAGCGACGTCAGCGAAATCAAAGCACTGCTGTTGCGCAAGATGGAATTCACCATGTCGTCAGCCAGCGTCTCGACGCTTTTCATGGTCCCCAGCTGCCCTGCTCTTGCTTCGTGCATTAGGCTGCGGATGACCTCACTCGCGCGTTCGTGAATACTCCTTGCGATGGGTAGCTCTGATTGATAGCTTACAGGAGCGCCGCCGGTGTTGAACTCTGCTTCTCTCATCCTTGGAGCGGAGGGCGGGACTTCGATGATTGACGACGTGTCGTCCAAATCTCTTCCCCGGCTCGTGTCGATCGTGACCTGTTCCCACCCCGCCGCCTGCACTTTGCGCAGGGTGGCATCATCTGTGATGAGTAATCCATTGCCAATGAAGGAATGGTCAAGCCAGCTGATTCGTTTCAGATCAACGTACATACCCGCTTGCAGCTTGTCCAGGGGAATCTGTTTTAGCATGATCTGGCTACACCCCCGACTGAAAAATAGTAAAAAATGAACGGCCTCGCAGCGGATTCATGATGGAGCGCTCTGTTTTCAATAGTTGCCGTCATTCTGGCCAGTTTGCTGGTTGTCACGCGTGTCAATCAAGGGAGTTGATTGACTGCGCTAGCCGGACGATATCGTCAGGTTTGATCGCAAGGACTTTTAACAGGTTGGGTTCTATTTCTTCCCATCCGTCGATAACCGAGTTGCCGCAGCCAAGCGCGTGAAGTTGGTCTACGAGGAATCCAAAAGCAATCAGTCGCTTAATTGGTATTGAGGCCGGCGCGTGGGCAGATGCAAAATACCTTGGATCGTGGTGGTAGTAAATTGCAAGCGCCATTGTTTCTGGCAGGCACCAATCCTTTGCCAGCACGTAACCAATCTGGTTGTGTGAGTTTTCAAACTCCGCTTTCTCGGCCTCGATCATGTCAAGAGCGAGCCCGCCCCGATGCGCTGCCACAAATGGGGCGTATCGTTCATAACGATTGATCATGACCGCCTGCCCGGCATTACGAAACAACACAAAGCTTCGAACTTCTTCTGCGTCAAGGCACCGAACTTCTGGCGCAACCCGACCGGCGATCTCACAAAGACTTGCGGAATCGTTCCAGAATTCCTGCATCAGTCGACCGGATTTTGAGGCGAAGGTTTGGCGAATCATGAGTCGCGCGATTAGGCTTGATGTGTTTTTTAGGCCAATGATTGAGACGGCATGCTGTAGGTTGGTTGTCTCGCGGCCAAGGCCATAGTACGGCGAATTGACGGCACGTAGGATACTGGCGGCCAGCGCAAGATCCTTGCCGACCAGATCCCCCATCCTTCGCAGATCGGCGTATTCGTCGGCCATCAAACGTGAGAATTCGTCGATAATCTTCGGGCATGGGGGTAGACGCAGATCGCGGGCGATTTTCTCACTATCGAGTTGAATCGCTACGAGTTCGGGGTCAGTCCCCATCGAGCCTGCGGAGAGTGGCTCCTGCTGCTGCCTTCGTTGCGCGACTTCCATGTTTTTCCCATTTACAAGTACAGGCCTGACATTGTCGGGTTCAGGTTAAGAGCTTTATTGCCGATGCACCTATCGGCTTTGCCAATTACGCGTGGCCGATGCTTCCATGCCCGCTCGATGAGTCCTTGAAGCCCGTTATGCCATATCCACCTGTCGTGTCGATTGTTGAGCCGCTAAGCACGGTGCGTCGCTGCTCCAGGCGACGCGTCTGGTGCGCGACTAGCCTTGCCGTAATGCGATTGATCTCGATCGCTTCGCGGGCTTTGGCAACAATCAATTCGAATAGATCACGTGCACCGGGACCGGCGGTTTCCAGGCGCTCGCCGAGTTTGGCGGCGGAAATGGGTTCACCGAGCTCCCGCTTGGTTGCACTTCGCGCACGCGTCAGTTCCTGCAACATGAATTGCTTTTGGCCAGCCAAATCCGTAATGGTATCCGGGTCGGACTCCGCGAGCGCGTTGTTTTCTTGCTCCGCGAGAGCCACGTACTGGCAGAGGATGTGGTATTCAACCTTGAGCAGATCGCGAAGCGGCTTCCCGTGCTTGTTGGAGGGCTGATCCATGGTAATCCTAGCTGGGCTTCATCGAGGCGAGCTGTTTGGCCTCGGCAATGAGTTTGTCGGCAACCGCCTCCGCGTTAACCCTAAATGTGCCGTTGTCTAGTGCGGCTTTTAAGGCTTCGACGCGTTTTCCGTCGAATGCGGTAGTGGCGGCGTAGTCCTTTGATAGCGCCTTAAGTTGCTCGGAGAGGGGGGACAGTTTGACTGCGCTCTCGCTGGCGACGTTGGATTCCTGAGGCGCGGCCTTACCCTTTTCGAGCGCAACTTTGGATGCTTTATCGAAAAGCGTAGTGGGTGCTAGTCCGTTGAGCTTGGAGATCGACATTTGTTACTCCTGATAAATATGCGCCGCATGGACGCACTCCCGAATTATTTTCGGCACATCTAAAACAAACTTTAGGGTTTTTGAGAAACATCTCTACGTGGCATTTTAAAGGTGTATTTCAGCAATTCGGCCGGGGCGGGCGATACCGGTGACCACACGGCCGCTCTCCACGCGCACCTTAACTTGTTGCCCTGCGGTCGCCGAATTGAGGGCAAATCCTTCAGAGGTAATGCTGAACCCGGTTCCGGTCGCGTGAACCCGGACTTGATCGCCGCTTTGGACGACCGGCATGGCGCGCAACCAATCCTCACGCACAATCACGCCGCTGGCGATACTACGGGAAAGGATCTTGTTTTCAATGCTGGCCAAGTCCTGAACCGGTCGCCCAGGCTCGTTCGTGAGCTCAAGCTCTTGTTCACGCAGGTCGTCATGCTGAATGCGTTGACCCGCCTCGATGCTGCGAGTGGTGACTAAAGCTGAGCCGAACACCCGGACTTGCACCGGGATCGATACGCTCCAGAACGCGCCAGACACACAACGCAAGCCAACCTTGCTTTTACCCCATAGTCGCGTACCAGCCGTGAGATAGGCTTCGGTGCGCCCGCACGGCGCTAAGTTAAGGCGGGGATCGAGCTGACCGACATCGACCTCGATACGCCCGAGAATCTGGCTGGTTTGTTCCTCGATGAAACGCTGTATCTGGGTCTCAATGGACTGGTCTGCTGACCGGGATGTCGCCCCATTCGCGCCACAGGTGCTGCTCGCTGAAACAAAAGCCAACGCGATCAATAAGTTAAGTAGCGTTACTGCGCTCAAAAGAGGCTTTCCAGTAGTGCCTGCAATCGTCTTCATACAGCTTCCCCTGCCTTTTAAAGATAAAGCAGTCTATGCCTGCCTCGGCAATGGCTAAGTGCCGAATAACAGGCCAATCCCGCCTCTTTTTGACCGTTCTGCGATTTGGCAGCTCCTCATAATCAGCGTGACTCGTACCAGTTTGCGTGTCTGCCCGACCGAACGATGTTGGCAGAGATGTTAGTAACGAAATAGAAGGAGCTAAGGATGTTGAACCGGATTACCTCACAGTTTGATTTCAACGCGGACGCGCTTAAGCTGCGTAGCGAGCGCCAGCGGGTTATTGCCTCGAACATCGCCAATGCGGACACTCCCGGCTTTCAAGCTCGCGACTTCAACTTTCGAGAAGCACTCAGCAATGTGAGGCGTGAAACCACTACATCTGTTTCCGCATTTTCGGCCGACTCCACCGGTTCTTTAGCAATAACCAACCCGCGCCACCTTTCGAATACAACTCTTTCCACCTCTTCGTTTGTTGGAAAGGGTACCCAGCTCAAGTACAGCATGCCAATACAGGGAGCTTTTGATGGCAATACGGTTGACGTGCATCGTGAGACGGCAAATTTTGCGGAAAACGCTGTTCGTTATGAAGCAGCGCTTCGGTTCTTAAACGGGCAGATCAAGACAATGGGGATGGCCGTCAATGGGCAGTAAGCGTCAATGACGCTATAGCAAAACAGGTGAGGTAAAAATTATGTCTCTATTTAAAGTTTTTGGTGTCTCGGGTTCCGCGATTGCTGCGCAAAACGTGCGGCTGAATGTCATCGCTTCCAACCTCGCAAACGCCGACAGTATCGCTGGTCCCGACGGAAAAGCCTACAAGGCGCGTCAGGTCGTTTTCCAAACCCAGCTCGCCGACTTCAACGATCAAGCCTCTGCCGGTGTAAGAGTGGCAGGTGTTAACGAGAGTGAAGCCGACGGCCGCAAGATTTACGACCCAAAAAATCCACTGGCGGATGAAAGCGGCAACATCACTATGCCAAATGTAAACGTCATCGATGAAATGGTCAACATGATTGAGGCTTCGCGGGCGTATCAAAACAACATCGAAGTCATGAATACGACCAAAAGCCTTCTGGCAAAAACCATTGCCATGGGTAGCTAAGGAAAATCCGAATGTCGTTTGATCTTGGTGGAATTTCCAATTTTTCGAGTACATCTGCGGGTATTACCGCTAGTACGTCCAAAGCGGGTACTTCAAGTGATCGTTTCTTGACGCTGCTGGTTGCGCAGCTCAAGAATCAAGATCCGCTTAACCCACTTGATAACGCCCAAGTCACGAGCCAGATGGCGCAAATCAGCACGGTACAGGGGATCGAAAAACTCAACGGCACCATGGGCACGATGCTCAATCAGATTCAGGTCATGCAGGCCGGGGCGCTTACCGGCAAGGATGTAATGCTCGACGGTAACACATTGACGCTCGACGGCCAAAGCGCCGCGCGTGGCGGATTTGAAGTGCCGGAAGGCGTTTCTAACGTCAATATTGAAGTTCGTAACCCACAGGGCGCAGTAGTCGCTACCATTGCGCAGCCCAACACACCGGGCATGCACACGTTCAATTGGACGGGGGCAACGGGTTCAGGAACAGCCGCACCTGGAAACTACACCTTCACCGTTTCAGCCATCTCAGCCAGTGGAGCGGGAAACCTAAATACGTTCATTGTTGATCGAATCAGTGGTGTGATCCCAACTGCATCCGGCCCACGTTTGAATCTAGCAGGCGGTTCGATCATAACGATGAACGCGATTCGAACTATTCTCTAGTTCAGTCCCAACATTTCAACTTTCAATCTTTCTGAAATCCACCTCTATCGGAGAAAATCATGAGCTTTCAACAAGGATTATCAGGGCTTAACGCAGCTGCCCGTAACTTGGACGTCATCGGCAATAACGTCGCGAACGCAAACACCATCGGCTTTAAGCAGGCGCGTGCTGAGTTTGCCGATCTTTATGCAAATACGCTTGCATCAGCAGAGCGTTCAACGATCGGTCTCGGTGTAACCACCACCAACGTTTCGCAACAATTTTCGCAGGGCAACATCTCGAGCACCAGTAGCCCGCTGGATATAGCAATTAGCGGCGGCGGCTTGTTCCGGGTATCTAACAATGGCTCAATTGCCTATACACGAAACGGCCAGTTTCAAATTGACAAGAGTGGGTACGTGGTCACGGGCAACGGCGCACGGTTGAGTGGGTTCCCAGTAGACGCGACCGGCAAACCAACAACCGGCGCACCGGCCGACCTGAAAATTTCTGCCTCTGACATCGCGCCGAAGCCGACGTCCGAGATAAGCTTTGTAATGAACCTAGACTCGCGCAAAACTGTACCAACCGGCACCTTTTCACCGACTGACGCCTCGACTTACACCAGCGCCACTTCGCTAAACGTCTACGATAGCCAGGGCAACGCACACACAGTGTCGACCTATTTGGTCAAAACCGCCACGGCAAATACCTGGGATGTCTACGCCACCCTTGATGGTGCCAATGTCGGTGCCGGTAAAATCGGCAGCTTGGTCTTTAAAGCGGACGGCAGCCTTAATGTCACCGCCTCTGCCGTGCCGTTCAACGTCGCCTTGACGACTACCAACGGCGCGTCTTTCCCAGCTAGTATTCCGGTCAACTTCGCTGGTACAACGCAGTTTGGCAGTGCGTTTGGTGTGAACGCAGCAAATCAGGACGGTTATGCCGCAGGCAAGCTAATCGGGCTCACGGTTGACAACGGTGGCGTTATTTCGGGACGTTACTCAAATGGCCAAGCACAGGTGCAGGGCCAAATTGCCTTGGTGTCGTTTGCCAATATGCAAGGTTTGTCGCCGACGGGGGGTAACCAATGGGTTGAGTCGTCAACCTCAGGCGCACCTCTGGTTGGCACGCCCGGCTCGACAAACCTCGGCATGTTGCAGTCGGGTGCGGTGGAAGAGTCCAACGTGGATCTGACAGCGGAATTGGTCAACATGATTACTGCACAACGAAACTACCAAGCAAACGCGCAGACCATCAAGACGCAGGACCAAGTGTTGCAAACAATCGTGAACCTACGCTAGTTGAAGTAGCGGTGGTGGATTGAAGATGTTAAGTTAGGAGAGCGGCCGATGGACCGAATGATTTACACCGCAATGGCGGGAGCACGCCAGCTGATGGTGCGGCAAGAGACACTTTCAAACAACCTGGCGAATGCCTCCACGCCTGGTTTTCGCGCAGATCTTGACGCGATGCGTGCTGTGCCACTGCAGGGAAATGTGGGCATCCTAGATTCTCGAATCAGCGTCGCATCAACCACGCCTAGTGCAGATTTTCGGCATGGCGCAATTGAAGCCACGGGTCGTGATCTCGACGTTGCAATCGTCGGTGATGGCTTCATCGCGGTGGAAGGTCGCGATGGCCGTGAAGGGTATACGCGCAATGGCGGGTTTGACGTTGGTGCCGATGGCATTCTTCGTACACGCTCAGGCTTGACGGTACTCGGTGACGGCGGCCCCATCACGGTGCCTGAGAACGCAAAGATTGAGATTGGACGCGATGGCACGGTGAGCGCCTTTGTCGCGGGGAACGCCAAGAATGGCAACACCCTTGGTCGTATCAAGTTGGTGAATCCGCCGACGGAGACATTGTCGAAAGGTCTTGATGGATTGTTTCGCGTAAATGGGGGAGGAACAGCGGAGTCCGACCCAAACGTCCGGGTGGTGCGCGGATCGATCGAAGCCTCAAACGTCAACGTCGTTGAAACCATGGTGGGCATGATTGCACTTGCGCGCCAGTTTGAGCTGACAATGAAGACGATATCGAACTCAGAAGCCAACTCTCGCGATTCTGCGAAATTACTGCAGCCAAACAGTTAGTCAAGGAGCAACTCATGATCAGATCACTGTGGATTTCAAAAACTGGGCTTGACGCGCAACAAACGCAGATGGATGTGTTATCGAACAACCTGGCTAACGTCAACACTGCAGGGTTCAAGCGTTCCAAGGCGGTGTTTGAAGATCTTCTTTATCAGAACATCCGGCAGCCGGGAGCGCAGTCATCCCAGCAGACAAATTTACCAACCGGGCTACAGCTGGGCACCGGTGTCCGCCCTGTGGCCACTTCTCGCGTCTTCACGCAGGGCAACTTGCAGCAGACCGGTAACAATCTCGACATGGCTATCAACGGTAATGGCTTCTTCCAAGTACAGATGCCGGATGGCACCACTGGCTACACGCGCGACGGCTCTTTCCGACTCGATGCCCAGGGACAGTTGGTGACTTCAAATGGATACCCGCTTATTCCCGCGATGACCATCCCACCGACTGCCCAGTCGGTAACGATCGCGCCAGATGGCACTGTTTCTGTCACCCTGCCTGGCACTGCCGCGTCCACCCAAGTCGGCACGATTCAGTTAGCCAATTTTGTTAATGCGGCGGGCTTGTCGGCGGTGGGGCAGAACTTGTTTACTGAAACCGCATCTTCTGGCACACCGAACACCGCTAACCCCGGCGCTAGCGGTCACGGTACGCTTAGTCAGGGTTATGTAGAGACTTCAAATGTAAACGTGGTCGAAGAGCTCGTATCGATGATCCAGACGCAACGCGCGTATGAAATCAACTCCAAAGCTATCAAGACGTCCGACGAAATGTTGCAGCGACTCTCTCAGCTGTGATGTTATGCGCCACTTCTGCTAGAAACGAACTTTAGGATTCCGCAGACGTAATGCTGCGGAATTTGGTGCGGAAAACTCACCGGTAAATCTTCCCGACAGAAAAGTTGTTGCGCGATCTGGCCAGTGAACATGCCGTCATGCCTGATCGGAGCAATCTCTGTGGCTGTAGTCAAGCATGACAGTCGGCTGTTTGAAGCATCTACGCCCCCTATCGGCAAAGCTGTGAACCAGCACCTTTTTATCCTGCTTATTCGGCTTTGCCAGTTGACTCCGCTGGATAAAGTAATGGGAGTCTCGTCAGAGGAAGTCGGCAATGCAATCGATCTATTCGCAGCAATCCAAACCCCAAGCCTACCGCCGTAACGAAGAAGCCGAGCTTTTTAGCCTCTGGCGCTCTTTGGTGCGCGCCGCAATTGTGTTGATGTTCTTTCTCGTTTTTTCGTCGCTGGTGACCGGCTGCTCACATATCGAGCCGCGAGTTGAAATTGTCATGCCCACCACTTCCGCTCCACGCCAGGAGACCCCGGTTCCGGTGCTTAATGGTGCCATTTTTCAATTGGCAAACGTGCCACGCCCGTTGTTTGAGGATCAAAAACCCGGTCGTGTGGGTGACATTCTAACGGTAGCCATTGTTGAGAAAACCAGCGCATCGCGCTCTTCAAAATCGAGCTCCGCCAAAACCTCCGACACCAAGGCGGCGGTTCCGACACTTGCTGGGCTGCCAGGGAAGTCATTCCTCGGTGCGCAACTTGCCGCCAATGGGGCCAACACCTTTGAAGGCAAAGGTGAGACCGCGAACGATAACACCTTCGCCGGTACGCTAACCGTGACGGTTATCAGCGTACTGCCGAATGGAAATCTGGTGGTGGCTGGAGAAAAACAGATCGGTATCAACCACAACACCGAGACGATTCGTTTTTCCGGGGTGGTAAATCCGCTGACGATCCAAGCCGGTAATGTAGTCCAGTCGCCGCAGGTCGCAGACGCGCGCTTGGAGTATCGCGGCAAGGGCTATATCGATGAAGCGCAGCGCATGGGCTGGCTACAGCGCTTTTTCCTGAACGCATTTCCCTTCTGATCAGTCACAATGTTAACGCCGCAAAAACTGATGAGATCGATGCTGATTACTACGCTGATTACTACGCTGATGATGCTGGTGATCAGTGTCAAGAGCAATCGCGCGCAGGCTGAGCGCATTAAGGATATTTCGACTGTACAGGGTGTGCGGACCAACCAGTTGATAGGTTACGGATTGGTGGTTGGCCTTGACGGGTCGGGCGACCAGACTACCCAGACGCCATTTACGGTACAGAGTTTGACCAACATGTTGTCGCAGCTCGGCGTGCAGCTGCCGCCGGGCACGAACTTACAGTTGCGAAACGTTGCTGCGGTGATGTTGACAGCGAGCTTGCAGCCGTTTGCAAAACCGGGGCAACAGATCGATGTAACGGTTTCGTCACTTGGCAATGCGAAGTCTTTACGCGGCGGCACGCTTCTGTTAGCGCCGCTAAAGGGGGCGGATGGCCAAATTTATGCCATGGCACAGGGCAATGTCATCATCGCCGGTGCTGGCGCGTCAGCGGGTGGCAGCAAGGTGCAAATTAACCAATTAAATGCTGGGCGAATTCCCGGTGGCGCAACCGTTGAACGCGCTGTGGCATCGCCGTTTTCAACTGCGGAGTGGCTGCACATTGAGCTAAACACCGCAGATTTTTCAACCGCGAGCAAGACCGCAGAAGCCGTAAATCGGCGGATGGGCCCAAGCACTGCGTCTGCTCTTGATGGTCGCGTGATTCAAGTTAAGTTTCCGCAGAACGCCGGCGATCGAGTTGCGTTTATGGCCGACCTAGAGAATCTTGAAGTGGAAAGCGTGTTACCGCCAGCACGCATCGTAATCAACGCCCGAACCGGTTCTGTGGTGATGAATCGCATGGTGACACTTGAGCCGTGCGCGGTATCTCACGGCAATCTCTCGGTGACAATCAACTCAACGCCTCAGGTAAGTCAGCCAGCGCCGTTTAGCCGTGGCGAAACGGTGGCAACGGAGAAGAGCGAGATCACCGTCAAGCAGGATCCGGGGCAGGTGTTGCTGCTGGATGGCGGTGCAAAACTTTCCGATGTGGTGAAAGCGCTGAATTCGATCGGTGTGACGCCGCAAGATTTGCTGGCTATTTTGCAAGCGATGAAGTCGGCAGGTTCGCTTAAAGCGGATATCGAAGTTATCTGAGTCTTTTCAGAACGCATCAATATGAAAAATTCCATTTCAAACGACCAGTCGTTATCGTTCGATGCAAGATCGCTTGGCGACCTAAAACGTTCTGCGGCATCAAAGCAGAGTGGGGCGATAAAAGAGACGGCAAAGCAATTTGAAGTGCTGTTTATGAACATGCTCATGAAGTCGATGCGCGATGCGTCGCCGAAAGACGGCATCATGAATTCGAGTGCAGGGGATATGTATATCGGTATGCTCGACCAGCAGTTCGCGCAGAAGATAGCAGCGCGCGGCACTGGTCTGGCCGATGTGATCGCGCGACAGCTCGGCGGTGTCGGCGCGGCAAAAGACGCGGAATCGACTAAGGCCGCGCTGTCGGGCGAAGCGAGGTCGTTGAACGAGTCCAATCGGACCGATATGCCAGCAGGCAGCAAAGGAAGGCAGCAAGACTTGCCGCCGAACGAAGGCAGATCGATCTCCGTGCGTTTCGCTGAAAACAACGGCTTGAATAGACTCGTGCGGGCGCGCCAACCCGCAGCGGAGACAACAGGCGTTGAAACTACAGGAGCGGTCGCATTAAAGAAAGTGGGCCACGCGGTAAGTGCAATTGGTGGGAACCTAGAAAGCGTCGCCGATAAGACGGCGGCTTTCTTTGATCGGATGAAAGTCCACGCCAACGAAGCTGCCAATGCCAGCGGCATTCCGGCGAAGTTCATATTGGGGCAGGCGGCGTTGGAGTCAGGGTGGGGCAAACGCGAAATTCGCAACCCGGATGGCTCGACTAGCCACAATTTGTTTGCCATCAAGGCGGGGAGCAACTGGACTGGCCCCACGGTCAGTGTGACGACTACCGAATACGTTAACGGTGTACCGCGCAAGTCTGTCGAGAAGTTCCGCGCCTACTCGTCATACGCGGAAAGTTTTAAGGATTACGCCGCGTTAATCACCAAGAGCCCGCGTTATGGTGCGGTTGCAGAAAACAGCGGCTCGGTGGAAGGTTTCGCCACGTCACTACAGCGCGCAGGTTATGCGACAGACCCGCGCTACGCGGAGAAATTGTCGCGTACCATTAACCACGTGATTGCCATCGCCAGGGCCAGGACGGACGCGCCTGCTACCGGCTGGAATCAAGTATAGGCCGGGTAGCCACTTATGTCATTGCTAGGAGTAGGTTCTTCTGGGCTGGCCGCAGCGTATGCAGCAATCAACGCGACCAGTAACAACATTGCCAACGTCAATACTCCCGGATACTCGCGGCAGAATGTCGTGCAAACCACAATGCCCGGGCAATTTTCCAGCGGCGGTTTTTTCGGTCGCGGCGTTACCATCGAGTCCGTTCGGCGAGCATTTGATGCGCAGGTGAATGGTCAAGTGCAGTTTAGCGAGGCGCAGTCTGCAGAAGCGGCGACACAATCGCGGTTGATGCGGGCGGTTGATGAATTGTTCGCTACAGACGACGTGGGTATGGGCAATGCACTGGACAACTTTTTTTCTAGCATGACACAAGCCTCGTCGCGGCCAAGTGATATCGCATCGCGGGCGGCGGTGATATCGTCTGGACTGGAGCTGGCGTCACGCTTGAATCAGGCTTCCTCACAAGTCGATGAGCAGGGCAGAAATGTTGATCTGGGTATCCGCGCCACAGTCGTACAAATCAATTCGTTGGCACAAAAAATTGGCCGCTTGAATGACGCCATTTCGCTCGCTCGTGGCAGCGGGCAAATGCCGAATGACCTCTTGGATCAGCGCGACGAGGTTGTGCGACAGCTCAATACACAGGTCGGTGTGTCAACGTTGGAGCAGTCAGACGGTAGCCTGAATGTATTTGTGTCGAGCGGTGCCGCCTTGGTTGTTGGCAATACACCCGCCTCGATGTCGATCAGTTTCGATCCGACCGATCCGCAGAAACAATTGGTAGGTTTGAGTTCCGCCAACGGAGCCACAACGATCAACCTACAGCTAAGCGCTGCAAGCTTGAACGGTGGCGCTCTGGCGGGGCAGATGAAGTTCCGCGATATCAATTTGGTTGATGCCAAGAATGAGTTGGGTCGATTGGCTACTGCAATCGCGAGTACCTTTAACGCAATTCACGCGGCTGGAACAAATATGAATGGCGCCGCGGGACAAGCGTTGTTTACATTGCCCGCACCGGTGGCGATGCCGAGTGCGTTGAATACGGGTACGGGTGCCATCTCTGTGAGTGTAGCGGCGGCCTCCGGACTTAAGCCGAGTGATTACCGCATCGACTACAACGGCAGCCAGTACACGATTACACGCTTGCAGGATGGTACCAAGTCGACCACGGCCGCGCTGCCAGTTACGCTGGATGGCATCGCTATTACGCTAACCGGTACGCCAGATGCGGGAGATAGTTTCCAGTTGCAGCCGGTGCGCAATGCTGCGGCCGGTATCAAGCTGGCGTTCAGTGATCCGCGGACCCTTGCCTTCGGCTTGTCGAACGCAAGTGGAGACAATCGGAATGCACTCGCGCTAGCTGCCGTTGCCGAGCAGGTGACACTGGGGGGGCTGACGTTCTCGCAGGCGCTTGGCGAGATTTCTGCCAAGGTCGGCGCGACCGCGCGGGGTCTTGAAACTAGTGCATCCATCGCCGACAAACTGCTGACACAAGCGCGAAGTGAGCAATCCTCAGTTTCCGGAGTAAATCTTGATGAGGAAGCCGCCAAGTTGATCCGATACCAACAGGCTTATCAGGCCTCGGCTAAGGTGATTGCCACAGCACAGACACTGTTTCAAACCTTGATTGATATGGGGCGCTAACTTGGCGCGCGTAAAGGAGTTTTGACATGCGTATAGGCACAGCATTTGCCCATCTTTCGAAGAGCGCCACGATTATGGATGCACAGGTCAAGATGTATTCCACCCAAAATGAACTTGCGACTGGCAAAAAGGTGAGCGCACCTTCGGACGACCCGGTGAATGCGTCACAAATTGTGACGGCGCAAGCATCGGTTGCGCGGCAAGCATCATTCTCCACCAATCAGGCTTACTTGGAAGGAGAGTTGCGACAACTGGAATCCACGCTCGGCTCGATTGGTGACACCATTTCAACTGCACGTGAGATGTTGGTCGCCGCTGGCAACGGCATATACAATGATGCCGATCGCCGCAGCATTGCCAACAACCTAACTTCGTTGCGTGCACAGTTGGTGTCACTGGGCAACACGCGCGGCTCTGATGGCCAGTATCTGTTCTCAGGCTTCCAGAGCGGTACAACACCTTTCTCTCAATCCCCCAGCGGCATTGTTTATGCTGGGGATTCAGGCACCCGTGGGGTAATGGTTGCAAGTGGCCTCGCGATTCAATCCAACGCCGACGGCCAGAGCCTGTTCATGCAGATCCCGACGGGCAATGGTACATTTTCAACTGGCGTTGCAGCGACTAATACCGGTAACGTCAAAATTGATACCGGCACGGTCACCTCGACAGTGGCACTCACTGGACAGAACTACGAGATTCGTTTCACAGGGCCGGCAACCATCGATGTGGTGAACACCACCACCAATACGCTGGTGAAGGCCCAAGGCTATGTTACCGGGCAAGCGATTAGCTTTGACGGTATGCAGATGACGCTGGCTGGAACGCCGGCGATTGGCGATAAATTCGTTGTGACTCAGGGGCAGACGGCCAGCGTGTTTGATGCGATCGACCAAGCCATCTCAGCACTCAACACTGCGGTACTAAACGACACCGAGCGCGCCAAGGTCAACGACGCCGTCAGACAGGCATCTGCCAGTATTGAACAGGCCTTTAACGTGGCGCTGGCAAAACGCGTAGAAGTGGGGGGCAGGATGACCGCCCTTGATACCGCCTCGCGGGTTGGCGAGGGTCTAGTGTTTGAAAACAAAGCGCTGCTCAGCAAGTTGCAAGATGTTGACTACGTCGAGGCAGCGTCACGTTTTGCCTCGCAACAAACCGGGCTACAGGGCGCACTTGCCGCCTACGGGCAGACGAGCAAGATGTCGCTATTTGATTACTTGCGCTAAACGTTCCGCCAGTGTTGAGGCTAGGAGTCTGCGTGGCAGAAGCCGTCGTGCAGTGCTATTCGCCAGTTTTGCGGCGGCTGGCTCTGGGTTTGACCGCGGTGCCTTCCACGGCGATGGAGCCCGGTTTGACCAAGCCGCATTCTCCCGCCAGGGTGGGTGTCGTGGCCGGGTAAAACGGTTGGTTGCGAGAGCCGCACTTTCCACGGCGGGCGTGGCATCGTCCACGCTCAAGGCGGCCCACCGTGTCGCTGATGTGGTGCGCCAGATGCCCTTTAGGCAACTATCTTTGCAAAGTCTACAGCAGTAACACCTACGGCGTTTGAACAGGTGGTTGTTTTTATGTTTGTCAAGGCGGTGATGAACATATCGACTCCCCGTCCGCATCTATTACCTCGGCTGCTGATGTACGTTTGCTGTGAGTGGATCTCGCCACCTTGGCCGACTGTGGGCGGGTAAGAGCGATGCACAGGAACGACATGCGGCATAGACGCGCAGAAACGAAACTACAACCTCGTTCATCGGCGGGCACCTTAGAAGAAATCCCCGAAAGACTGGTCGATGAACGAGTTTTGTCGATTTGTTGCTCTAGGTAGTTACTCGACTACGTGTCTTGCGCTATTTCACGATAGATATACAGCTCCAACATACGCCGCAGCTCCGGATCCAGTTGTTCGAATTCACAGCCTGCGCGGTAGATGCCTTTGTTTTTGTCATTGTCGCCCGTCATGTTGTTACGAACGACAAGATCGAGTTCAAACAGCGTCGGCGTGGCATCGATAGCGAGACGAAACGCAACCGATAAGATCGCTTCCTTTTCGCCGAGCTGTTCCGTCGATTGAATCAGCATGCCGGAGAGGCTCAGATCACGGATCAAACAAGGCACCCTGGCCAAGCGACCCTTTAATCCGACTGCGGCGATAATTTCTACCGGAATTCTTGATGACTTGCGTACCGGCATCAGCGTGACTTTGGCAGGATAAGACAAGTGCAGATAGGGGAAGGGGGCCAGTTGCGATTTCAATACGACCGTATTGAATGAATACGCGTTGCGTTTCTGGAAGGCGCGACAGTGATATTCTTTGCCCTCTTTGATATAGGCAATCGCACCATCCTTAAGCGGGTGCGTAACGATAATTGACTCTTTGTCGAGAAAGCCGACCAGCTTCACCACGTTACGTTCTTCCGGAAACCCATCCGTCGATAGTTGCACCGCCATCCCGACTTCGAACTTCGCGTTGGCGATGGTGACGCCAGGTGTGCCGGTGTCACTAAACTTGCCCGGTGCCGCAAAGGTAGGTTCCTCCTCCCCGGTGTTTGTCAAGAAAGTTGTCCGCTTTACTAAACGGCTACCGCCACGCTTTCTGGCGACCTCAGATGCTCCCGCGGCGGGTTGAGCCACACCTCTTTGATGCGATCCCAGTTGCGCGTCTGCCTTGACTTCCATCGGCCTGGCTTGCCGCACTTG
>Ga0315907_10001829_pt1 | contig 28049 bp, 32 predicted proteins | sample LakEriMetagenome_3_FD_203525 | JGI IMG/M metagenome (GOLD analysis project Ga0315907, IMG submission 203525) | Freshwater fungal communities from buoy surface, Lake Erie, Ohio, United States - Buoy 12 MA123 | ecosystem: Environmental > Aquatic > Freshwater > Lake > Lake biofilm | place: USA...
TTGCCATTGCTAGAGAAGGAGATGCTAAAGACTTCTTAAGAAGAGTAAACGATATCCTTAGCGAAAACGCAAAGGCAAAAGAAGACTGTGATTCCTTAATCGAAGAAGTATTAGAAGACCTAGAACAAGAGGCTCTTTATCAAAGAGGTGAAACAGAAAATGGACCGGCATATAGAGGACCTGATGGATATGATGATGCATCTGACAGCTACATAGACGATGACCCTGAGATGGAGATTCCTAAAGCCTCTCCTAGAACAGGGGTTGAGGGAATGTCTAAGGACGAGATTGCTAATGCGATCATCGACGCATATCAAAGAGGAGACACGGAAGAGGCTGACCGCCTTAGAGGAATGTTACCGGAATCCTATCGTTTTCCTAGATTTGAAGAATATCAAAAACTTTTAGAAGACAGAAGATGTTAAACGAAGCCTTAGGATTTTTTGAATGGGTTAAGCTGAATGAGGAAGTTGAGGCTAATGTAGAGGTGTATACTATGTTTAAGAGCACCGCTAGCAGGAACCCAAACCTAATTCTTAGCTATAAGAAAACAGCGCCAGCGTTTCAAAACATGATGCGTAGCGTCAAGCCTAGGCTTGAGAGAGTCTTCAAGAAATATCTTCCTGAGTTCGATATACAACATGTCGGCAATAATCAATACTCCCTAAAATACGTAGTCACTAATTCTGAGTTTAAGGACGATGAAGGAAACGACTTGGAATTAGACTTTGACTCAGCTAGAATATTGAGCAGTGAGAATGACTTGGATCTGTATTCAGCAATACGTTCAATTTCAAAAAATGAAATTAGTAGCGGACCTGATTTTGTTGAAGTATCGCTTAAACCTGAGTTTAAGAATGTTCCTGAAGAAAAACTTGAGAGCTTTGTGTTTGAAAGGTTTAAGAAGACGTGGTTAGGTTCAATAGACCCAAATGAATTTTCACAAGAGCTTTCATCAATCGTTTTTTCAAAGTCAGTCGGAGGTTCTTTCTTTAATGAAAATGAATTAACGTCGTTTATGAGTAACTTACTCTTTTATGAACTACTTGAAATGTACATAGAAGCGTTATCTGAAGAATTTACGGTGACACGAGAAGAGATAGACGTAAATCGACTTAATTCTGAACTAGACGAAACCTTTGGAAGATTCGTTGAAAAGATCAGAAACAATGATCTTACTGATGATGATGCTATAGAGTTAATTACGTTCATCAAACGGCTGACCTTTAAATTAAGAACTAAGGGCTCCGAAATAAGAGAGAAAGCAGAAACAATCATTGCTGAAATCATGACTGAGATAAACAAGGCAGGACTTACTAGGAAACTAATGGACGTACTTTAAGATGGCAGATTTTAAACAGTTTTCAAACGACTTAGTTGTAGACATAATAAAGTCTGCTTTTTATGGAGAAAAGATTCTTCCCATAATAAGCATGGACTTTCCAAACACCTCAATCGCCGATCAGGTCTTACAAGACAGTGATACTTCTGAAGGCAGTGATACCATAGATTCAACTGTGCCATGGGAGTTTGGAATAGAGGTCATGCTGGTAGGTGAGAAGTATAGAAGATACGTTAAAGATCTTGAGCTACCGTCAGTAACAACAGTGTATTTTCCAGTAGAGACTGACATCTCTGTGCATTATTCATATTCTTCAGGTAGCTACAACGAGCCGCCTGAGGAGGAAATGGATATAACTTCAGTTGAAAACAAATTCAGCATTGATGAGATTTGGGTTGAAGGAGAATCATTAGACTTTACAGAAGAAACAGCATCCATCTTTAAAAAGTTTTCGGATGAGCATGAGGGTGAAACTGACGACGACTTATCAGACATAGTTAGAAAGAATCAGGAACAATATCCCCTAATCTCACTCATTACTAGAACCCGCCGAGCTTACTAAGAAAATCTATTGATTCGTCAGAAAGGTCCATTCCTTCAAACTCTTCAAGGTCAAAAAACTTTTTTGCAAAGGGTTTAAGCACATAATTCTTTCCGACCTTATCACAGTATGTAGATAACAGGCCTCCTCCCGACTTTAACGAAGGGCCATATGGTCCATAACCCCTACCGTATACTAATAGGTTTGTTGCCCAATATCCCCTATCTTCTTTCCAATTATATTCCTTTCCCTTCAGTCCGACTATGAACTTAACGATGTCAGTATAGCTTCTACCTTTTTCACCGGATTTATAGATAAACTCCAATACCTGGTATGCAATCTTATCTTTAGAACGATTTATGAAAGCTCTACTTGCTCCTACTCTAAGGTCACCTTTAAAGATTCCTTCTCTTTCCTCATTTACGAATTGACTAAAAGACTTTAACATTAATCTTTATTTTTTAGAGAGTCCATTCCTCAAAATCAGGAAGACCTTCTAGGTCTGGAGAGTTAGGATCGATTCCCAATAGGGCAAGAACGTTTACTGCAGGTGCGTCGATTCTTCCTGTCATGATGTAGAACGCAAACTTGTGTAAAACGTTGTCTAGAGTGTGAGTCTTGATCATGCTAGAAACGTCTGCATATTCTCCTGCTGCTGGAATCTGACGTTTTACTTTTTCGTTGTCTAGTCTTCTGGCTCTACGATCGTATTGAGAAACTCGAGTGTCCTTAGGGTCGTCGATGTATGCAAGAGTATAACCGCCTCTCCAAAGTCCTAGCTTGCTTCCTATCTGATTTTCGTCAGCTAAGTCATAACCTACAGTCTTTTGATATGCTCCTCCTCCTTCTTTATAGAGTTTTTCTCTAAACTCTTTCATCTTAGTGAAGAGATATTGTAGAGCGGCTTGTGGGTTTGCTCCTAGTTCGGTTGCGAACTTTCTTACTTCTGCTGGAACAGGAACGTCCTCGTTGTTGTATGGATTGCTTGCGTCACTGATCTCAGCCAAGACTTTGCTTTTTACTTGAGGTTTAGCTGATCCCATTATTCTAGCATACTTGTCGGCGAAGACTCTAATAAGGTCTAGCGACATTGAAGTCTTAACGTTTCTTCTTTCTTCTGCCTTTTCTCTAGGCGAAGCTACTACTTCAAGCTCATAGGCAAGAACCTTCTTCTTAAGGCTAGGTGCTCCTCCAGTTAGGGAACCAATGTATTCCTGTACCTTACCGTTTGTGTTACCTCCTTTTGTTCGGTGAACTGATCTAACTAAAGTCTTTTCAACGCCTTCAGTCGTAAGTCCAACAAAACCAAAATCTACAGCTTCTTTAGCCTCACGGTCCCAAACTAGGATCGCATACTGCTGGCCGCCTGCGTTAGGTCCTCCTCCCCATTTCTTCTTGTAATATAGGTAAAGGTATACTTCGTCTTCTGGAACAGCTAATAGGACTGCAATAGGCCCGTTAGGTAGATCCTGCAAGTACTGAGCGAAGTCAGTGTACCATGCAGTTCTTTCAACACCTTCAGGTGGAGCCACTCTTCTACCTCTAAAAGTAAGAGGAGCAGGAAGCTCAATGTCATGTGAAGGTCTAAAGTACTTGTACTCTAGTGTCACCGGAGATCCTCCTTGGTGAACGTATCCTAAGTTCTTGTATTTTTCGCTGCGATGTTCTTCCTTTTGGTGAATGGCACCAATCATTTTCTTAGGAAGTCCCTCAACCTTAGCAAGCGTTGAGGCTTCGAATAATTGCGTTGAGTTCTTAAAGTAATCATCAAAGGAAAGGAGTTCAAAAAGTTCCATTAGTTTTTCAGTTATTTCTAATGTTATTTATTTTGAACTCCCAACCGTTTTTGTTCGATTTAGATATCAAACATTGCGAATTCCTCTCGATTCCTTTTAGATCGTAAGATTCTAGACTTTGCGACCTTTATTCCTTTATTAAAGATCTGGCGTGCGCACTCTGGGGTACGTTCCAATTTACGACCTATTTCTGAAAAGGAGTGGTTGTGGCCGTCTACTAGTCCTAGCCTCATGCTGATGACAAACCTTTGTGTCTGAGTCAGTGATTCTAGGATTATGTTGACCATTTCAGCTCGATCAGACCTTTCGACTAGGGCAGAAGTGCTTTCGCTGTTGCTTAGCCAATTGATCGGGCTGTATGAGTCCTCGTCACTGGTGTCTTCCAACGCAGTCGATCTCGAGTCAAGCTCTAGTGTCTTTTGTACCTTGTCAGCAGACATCTCACGAGGAGTTCCAGCAAGAGCCTCTTCGATCTCAAGCGGGGTAGGGTATCGCCCTTCTCGTTGGATGAACGAGGATTCTATCCTACGTATCGCAGCCAGATCGGTGACGATGTTTTGAGGAAGCTTAACTGTCCTCATGTTTTGGTTAAGGTGCAGAAGGATCTCCTTACGGATGTGCCATACTGCATAAGAAATAAACTTGAAGCCTCGAGTTGGATCAAAGGTGCGTGCAGCATACACAAGGCCAATGTTGCCTTGTGAAATCATTTCAGCTAGCGGTTGCGAGTTGCCTGAGTACTGTTTGGCAACTGACACCACAAACCTAAGGTTAGCATTGACCAATTTAGTTATGGCCTTCTCATCACCAGCTTGCGCTTCCATTCCGACTCGAAATTCTTCTTCCATCGTCAACATCGGTTGACGTTCCACATCATGGAAATAACGATTGATGTTATCATCACGCATCGTTATTCTGTCCTGTGCGATTTTTAATTGTCTTAGATTCTTCTTCATATCTGTGTTAATTGTACTACTAAAAAACAAAAGTTTTAAACAATTTGGGTTTATTTTCACCCCAGGGTAATTTTTTTAATTAAATTTTTGCGAAATTTCCAAACAACACTAAAAATTTTCAAAATAAAAAAAAATTCTAGTTTCGCTGATAAATAATAAAAAAAGTAAAATTATGTCATACTTATTAAATTACAAACAATGGAGATCGATTCATGAATCGATGTTGTTTGAAGCAAAAGACTCAAGTCTAACACAGACCGGCATTGGCTCAGGATTAGTTGCAGTCCAAAAAGGAAATCAGATTTATGATATCTCAGACGCTGGCGTTACCCCTGCTTGGGGATGGTTAGATCCGGCGAATTCTGCACTTTTCTCAGAGACCTTAAATAAGACAATAGGATTTGGTGGAATCCCACAACTTTACATATATGCAGGACTCGGTTATGCAGGAGGTTCAAGAGCTAGTAAAACAAAGGATGTAGACTCTTTAATGGACATATTTAAGTTGTTAATATGCGGAATAGGTAGATATCACAAAATCGAAAATTTTGGAGACCAGATGGTCGAAGGAACTGACGGTAAGACTGCTCAGGTGAGAGTCGAAGAATTGGGACTTACTGTGACTCAAGACGGCGAGATACAAATGTTTGGACCAGACGCCAATAGAATTAACACTAGCGCAAAAGTAACAGATAACGGTAGTCTATTAGATTCAACAAAACCTGTGAATGCTAGTAACAAGGCAGACGTGCTTAACTATATAAACACGTTTAACCTTATCAACTTTGCGGAAGGTAACAGTCAACAATACTCCGATATTGCTGCATGTCTTGACGATAAGAAGGTTCTTCAACTTGGACTAGGAGCCAAAGGAGTAAGTGTTAGTGAAACTGTTCTTTATCTTTATTCTCCAAAAACAGCATCAGTTACTGCAGCAGGCCGAGAAGAACAAGTTACCACTACTCAAGGTAAGGCAGGTTTAAATGACGCGGTCAACTTAGCATTTACTCCAAACGAGTTTGCTACTGCTACTACTGATAAAGGAGAAAAACTCCCAGTAAACGGTTCACACCCAATGATTCAAGACGTTGCTAACAAGATATTGGCTGCCCTTGGTGAAGATCAACAGATCACAAAAATGACCTTAGTTTCTGGTGCAAGCCCGGACTGGCAAGGTAAACCTGTTCCTGAATCAAACGGTTCTGGTGACCCAAGTGGAGGAAAACTTAGCGACGCTACTTTCAAGACAGAGAAGACTGCTCTTGGAAACCAATGGCTAGCTTGGAGAAGAGGAAAACAGTTTTCTGATGCTTTGATCGAATTACTAGGAGAGAAAAGAATCGCAGCGAACGCACTAACGATCGAATGGAAAGTAAGCGCAACTGGTGCAGAGGGAGGAAGAAACTTATCTTACGTAGTTGGTTCTACTGGAGTAGCACCTAAAGATAAGACTGAAACTGTATTCGCAGGGGCAAGTTACAAAGTAGGAGGCGGAGTAAATACTTACTATCGCTATAAGTTTACTTGGAACTATGCAAACATCGCTCAGTCTGAAGGTGGATGGCTTAAAAAAATATTCGGAAAACAGACTAAATCTAGTGGTGATGTTGAAGTCGGAAACACTATCATTTATAGAGAAATGGTTTCTGATGGACAAGGCGGATTCGAAATTAGCAAAAAGAAAACTAGAGAGGCAGAAGTAATTAGACTACAGGATGGAGTTCCAGTAGTATTGTCAGCGACTGGAAAAGAATTAATAATTAAATCAGATCGCTTCGTTTCTGGAGGGACTCAAGTAAAGGCCGGAACAACTAAGATAGAATAAAACTGAGACTTATCTAAATTAAAAAGGGAAGATTTATTTCTTCCCTTTTTTTGTGATATTAGAGTCGTCAAGTTTACAGTGATATGAACAGTCGAATCGTAAAGTAGTCTTGTCTTCTGATATTACTACTTTAGACGTAACTGTCGACTGTGTCCAAGTGGGATAAGATATTATCGCTTCATGAGAGCTCGAATTGATCCAGCTATTTACTGCCTGTTCTGCTAGATATTCAAAGTTTTCAGAAAGAGCATCTTCTGCTTTTTTCTTTACTCCTGGTGAATCTCCTCTTGTGACTAATTGAAACAAACATTCTCCGTTACATGTGATGCCTACGCTATCTGAATGAAATCCTGTTTTGACTAGAGAGTTTCTTTCAGTTATCCTTTTACTATATTTTCGCATAGTCGATGATTCGAAGGAAACACAGGGCTTCTCGCCTAGTGACGTTCGATACTCGTTTATTTTAATCCAGATTAATGAATCTAACTTTTGAGATCGAATTGTGTCCTGACCCAGTGTTGAAAAGCTAAGTGTGATGAAAATTAAGATTAGAGATTTCATGTTTAACGAGTTTAATTTTTTACAATTATACTATAATTTCTTTTGCTTTTATTCTGATAAATAATAAAAATAAAAAGTATTTATGAAGAACTTAAAATTAGTCTCTTATCAAGAGTGGTCTAACATATATGAATCGTTAAATAAAGACTCTAAAGCGACTCAAAGGGTCCTCGAATCTAAGTTAACTGGAATATATGAAGCAGTTCTCACTCAAACTAACGTCACTTTTCCTGAAGGTCTAGTTACAGATAAGCATACTAGAAAGACGTTTGACGGTCTCGATTCTTTCGGCAATGACTTGGAAATTACAATGGCCGATAATCAAACTGTTTATGAGACTGCAATACGAACAGTTGATTCAGTCCCAGGCGCTACTTTCTTGTATGCAGGTGCAATCACAAACGCTGCTAAGAACGTAGCACTAAAGCTCAACGTATTTAAGTTGATTATAGCTGGGATAGGAAATTCAGTAGGAATTGAGAAATTAGCTGATGAACTTATAAAGGACCCAACGCTAATGGAGAATCTAAAATTGAAAGCTACTTTAGATAAGACCTTCAAGACATTTGGTAAAGACGGCCTGATGTATACTGACGCTAAACTCAGTCCAGCAGGAGTAGCATCGTCTACTGGAACTGACAAAAATTTAACTAAACCCTCAATTGTTTGTGGAATACTTAATACTCAAAACTTGGTGAATTGGGTAAACGGGTCGTTTAGTCAAGTAATAGACTTATCACCAAAAATCGGTGGAAGCGGAGTAGGTGAATCGTTTTATGGCTTTGGTTCGTCAGTAGCGGACGACTCTCCTGAAGTAGACAGTGCAACTCTTTACTTATTCACATCAGCTAGCTCAGGTGAAGGGTCTGCCGAGCCAGTTGCTCAACCGACATCTGCTCCTTCTAGAGGAGTATCCATACCTTGGGCACAGCTCGATTTCACTTATGATGAGGATGGAACATTGATAGACGAGCGCTATTCTGAAATAAAGGAACTCATTAAACAGATAGTTAGCGAATTAGCGCCTAACGAAGTTATCACTAAGTTACAATTGACATCTGTTGTGAATCCTATGTGGAATGGACAGACTACTTCAGGAAACGGTACAGGCGAGCCTGTTGGCCAAAACAGTGTTAAGTTGACTGACGCTACTTTCAAAACAGATAAGACTGCTTTAGGAAATCAATGGTTGGCTTGGAAAAGAGGTAGCGAAATTGCAACTGAATTATATGAGTCATTAGGAGGTAAAATACAAAAGAATGCCATAGAAGTAATGTGGAAGATAGGTCAAACTTCTGCAACTATTCCAAACATAACTTATTCAATTGTCGCTAAAACAACTTCTCCATCAAACATAGCAAACACTCCAGCCATCGATAACGCTCTAGGCACACAGGCAGTTAGCGCAAACGCAAATATTCCTATTTCTAGATATAAGATAACGTTCGACGGTAGCGTGATAGCTAAGGCACTTCCAGGTAAATTGAAGAAAGTCATAGGAATAGGTGCATCGACAATCGCTTATGAAGATTTATCTGCTGGTGATTCCATAAAATATAAAGGGATGACTGATGGTAAAATAGATGATAAATCAGTCAAAAAAGGTAAAGTACTAAGCATAAGTGACGGTAAAGTAACTTTAGAATCAGAGACTGGAAACAAGCTCACAATATCTAAAAACAGATTCATATCCGGTGGCAAAGAAACTAAAGCAGGTACAGTAATGCAAGAATAACTAAGAACTTTGTACTTTTTAAAAGTAAAAGAATAAGAAGATAAATAACAAAAAAAGACTTGACTATGAGTTTCGATAAGATCTTTTCTCTTTCAAATAGATTAAACGAGAATCGCTTTGGCCCAGGTAAAGCCAAAGTAGTATCAGACGGCAATAAAGTTGTCGCAACACCAATTGACCGTAATTCATTTAAGGTGAAGGCTGTCGGTTACCAGGACATGATCGTTCAAGGTAGGCTTACTGCTGCTGGCTTTAATGGAATACTTAACTGGTTAAAACAACAACCAGACATCATCGATTATTACTATAAACTAAATGATCTTAAGACTCACTTCTTAGTGTATCAGATAATGAAGGACAATGATCTTTTTGAAAAACAGTCCTTTCAATTCACAATAGTTGAAAGAAGCACAGTTCCTAATTTAAGTCCTGCGGTAAATCACGTTTCTCTTGAAGAGCTTGAAAGCATTCAAAAGGGAGTTGGACCTAAGGACCTAGTGGTAAGCCCATCGCAACAGATATTAGGTAAGCCTGGAGTCGATCCAGTAAAGGCGACTGGCCTTACTTTCCCGATCGTAGCAACATCAATTCCAGGAAACAAGAACACTAGTTTAGTTAACTTTGTTAGGGACGCATACCTTAAGGTAAAACAAGATCCTAACGTTTCTAGTTATGCGGGTTTAGCTGCAGTAAAGGCTGAGGTTAATAAAGGTGAGCTTGGTAAGAGCTCTCAAGCCTTCATATATGCCTTAAACTCTGCATTCGGAATCAAGGACTGGTCTGGAGAAGAGGTTGAGTCTAACTTGACCGCTGCTCTTGCCACTAAATTATACGCAACACCGGCTGCTACTACTGAAAGCGCTAAGTACTTCTTACACCCTAACGGTCGTCAATTGATAAAAGAAGACATTGATGCTCTTCCTGGATTCAGCTCTAATGCGTTTATCGCAGGTTTCGACCAAGCCATTAAGGGACTTGGTGGAGGTCCTACTAACACTGGAGGAATCGCGGTTCCTGCTGAAGGATTCAAATATGACGCCAGTTTTAAGTTAAAGAACGCAGAGCTTCAAAAGTTCCAAGAGATCTTATTGAAGAACTTACCTACTTATGCGGGTGGAGCTCTTAAAACTAGACCAGCAGTCGCTGCATTCTTAAGAACTAAGGCGGACGGTATTTATGGAAACAGGACAAGAGATTTAATTGGTTATCTTAAGGTCGGTCTTACTGATCCTAAGTATCCAGACAATGATAACTCTACAATCAAGGCGGACTTTGTTAACCGTATGTTGAAGGAATTTAAGGTAGTACAAGAGAATAAGACGTATCTTGGACTAGACGGTTATTCTATCATCATTGAGGGTTTCGATACTGGTGCGGCTGACGTTGCGACTGGCGGCGGAGGCGGCGGAGGCGGTGGAGGCGGTGGTCGAGTAGTTAAGAAAGACAGCACAGTTTCCTCCAATCTTTCTTCGTCCAGTCAATTTAGAACAATCGAAGGACTGTCATACGAATACAAGGTTCAAAACGGATTTTGGGTATATCGAACTAAGGGTTCTAAAGGTAATTGGGCAAAGGCTTTAACTCCTAAAAACATTGCAATACTTCAAAAGAACTTTCCAGCTGACAAAGGTAGTTATATTAGACCAAGTCAGCCTGAGTACATGTATAAAGTAGAGGGTGGAGTATGGAAGACGTATCAGGGTGGTACATGGGTAGAAGCAAATGATGCTTCTCAATTAGACTTAAAGAACCTATATGGTATGGGCACAGGCGCACCCAAGTCTACGGCAAAGGCACTTCCTATAAAAGACATAGACCGTATGCATAGGGAAATAGCATCAACTGTTGCTAGTTGGTTTCCAGCAGACGGTTGGAGTGGTCCTTTTAAAGACTATAAAGGAAACGTTGATGACGATGAAGTAAATGCCTGGAAAGAACTTGTTAGAAAGTGGTCGACTGGTTCTAGTAGTTGTTCTGCAAAGCTAGCTAAGACTAAAGAGGCAATTGCTCTTCTCCCTGCAGATGCTGAGAAAACTAGAGTCCAAGGGAATTATAACACTTTGGCTAACCTAGTTGCAGGCGGCGGAGCATTTAAGAAGAAGTTCTTAGGTTTAGACTCATGGGATGATACTTACGTCATAAAACTATATCAGAGCAACGGTGATGTCTTTAGAAGAGAAATATACACTGACTTCTAATGAACGAACACGTAAAAGGCTTCAATGATTTCTTAAATGAGGCTGCCTACATAGACCAGCAAGGAGAACTTCAAGGTCTAAACATGGGAGACGTTAGAGTGATGGAAGAGGCAGATACCTTAAGAACCTTTTTAGAGGATGAAGGTGCACGTCGAGTGACGATTGAGGCTGATGAAGACATAGTTAAATTGCGATTTGAATACGCAATGAGACCTTTGGCCATTGAGCTTGATCTACAACAAGACATCACGACCCTATTTGAAGAAAGAGGAGAGAGGGAACCCCTTATCATGTTACAGCTCGCTTCTGATGAATTCTTCGATTTACTGGCAGCAAAGGGCTTACGTGGAATAGTCGACGGTAGACTTTAATCCTTACTTAAGAACCTTTTCATTAGCTTCAGCATCTTAAAGGAGATCTCTCCGCTTATCTGCATGCATTCCCTTTCGTCGTATGTCTGGCCAGAGTTACCCAGGATGATTCTCTTCATCACCTTGACTCTATTTGAAAAATCATATACGATCTTCTCACGAACCTCCTTGACACTATCCCTGGTAGTACCAGTCTTAGCGTAATGTATGAACTCGTCTCCAGGTTTCATGCTAGCCCGATTTTTTGTTATTTATAGCCCTAAAAAAGGAAAACCCCCAGTCCAATTTTAATCATTCGACTAGGGGTTTGTCTAGACCTCTTCTAATTTGAAAACCAATTAAAACCAGACGAAGAATCTAGATCTGGTGGTCCCTCACGGGCTCGAACCGTGGACCTACTGATTATGAGTCAGTTGCTCTAACCTGCTGAGCTAAGGGACCGTGGGGTCTATTGACGACCCAATGGGGTGACCAAGGGAGGAAGTTAAGTTTTCGCTGAAATAGTCTTAAGTCTTAAGTCTTCCGTCAATTAAATTTTGAAATCTTAAGTAGTAAGGCGCTTAATCGGCTTCAAAATCGAATCATCATGAATATAGGTCTTAGAATGTAAGTTGAGTGGGAAAGTTTCCCATCAATGCTACTCACTCTTCTTCGCTCCGCCCGGTCAGATCTTTGTTATTGCATTGAACGCCTCGATCTCTTCCTGTAAAGCTTCGATCTCAGCCTCCCACTGCTTGACTTGCTTGTCCTTTGCCACGAGGTTCATGAAGGCAACGTATTCTATTTGTGTGCCATCATTTGTGTAACGATCGCGGTGCATGCCTTCTTTCACATCAACGTTTCTCATTCGACTTGATAGATTCTTCAGCTCTCCGAGTCTAAAGATCTTTTCAGCGATCGGTGCATTTGCAAGCTGGATCTTTGTCTTTAGATCGATTAACTGTTTTGTCAGGTCAAGCCACGCATTAAATGCCTCTTCCGCGTTGTAAGGTGTTGACATACCGGCCTCGTGTGAGTTAAACGCTAGGAAGCGAGTATACGCCTCATCTACCTGCTTAACTAACTTTTTCTTTGTTTTTAGAGCTTTTGTTAAGTTCATCTTTTTTTGTTTTTTGGTGATCCGGTCAGGATTCGAACCTGAGACCTACTGCTTAGAAGGCAGTTGCTCTATCCAACTGAGCTACCGGACCGATTTAGATTCTAGTATGTTAAAGAATATTTTACTTAGAGTCAGAATTTAATTTTCTTCCTCTATTCCATCCAATGTCAATATACTCAATTAACTTGTCATTTTTAATTTTTATGGAATTTTTTCCATCATTTATCCAACATGTCCCATATTGAGAATTTTTTTCTCCAGATTGAGAGATCGAATTTGCTTTACTTATCTTTCGCTTTGTTTCAAGAGAGTGTTTCTTATTTAACCACGGTTGCTTACCTTTTACTGATTTACTGACTGCTTCACAAAACTTTTTTCTATAATCTACGTCATTTTGTAACCTATCATGTAATATTTTATTAGTAGCAAGCCGACCTGCTGTATGAAATTTCTTAGCATGTTCTTCTCCACTAAGACCTCCTCCTCCACCGAGTTGCAAGTTCATACACATTTCATCTTTAAGCAAATTTTCATTTACTATCTCTTTTTCTCTCAATTTCAAAGAACTTCGGTCAGGCAACCATTCCAATATTTCGATTGTGTGATGTACTTTTCCGTATTTGTTTAAGGATCTTTTTAGAACCTTTCCACTTCCGAAATACCCATCCTCTAAATTAGAAGTCGAATGCATTCCGATGTAGTATTTTTCACTTATCAAACAAGTTACTTTGTAGATATAGTGGTACCTATATTCTTTTCTTGGCATAATGTACCTTCGTTTTGATTATTTATCTCGACGAAGGTACAAAAATACCTGGGGTAGCGGGGGCCGGACTCGAACCGACGACCTCAAGGTTATGAGCCTTGCGAGCTACCAACTGCTACCACCCCGCACTGTTTGTATTCCGTACGGGAATCGAACCCGTGCCTCTGCCGTGAAAGGGCAGCGTGTTAGACCGCTTCACTAACGGAACGTATGAGCGGTCCTGAAGGGATTTGAACCCTCGATCTCCGCCGTGACAGGGCGGCGTCCACTCCAACTGGACCGCAGGACCAAAATTCGTCTAACGAGACTTGTTAGACTGGATTTTAACGGGTTTCTCTGACTGTTTCGAGAACCATTTCTCTATGGCGACAATACCCCATTAGATACTTTTCATTAGTGTCTTACCACATAAAAACCTGTCAACTCACTACGTCGGTGGGGCAGAGCGTCGCTCCCATTAATCCGCCACGATACCCCATTAAGGTCGAGGATTTTTTTACCACCATCGCTTTTTTACAGAATGCGACCAATCTTTCCGAGCGTCTCTTTCTCGTAGTAGTCAGGACAGGACTCGAACCTGTATGAGCCACTTCAATTACCTTGTAGGCTCTCCACTACGGTGCTTGTAGCGTCTACCATTCCGCCACCTGACTATTTGGGTAGGTTAATGAGTGATTTCCCCTACCTCTTTTTACTCTGTATCAGACTTCATTACTGAAACATCAACCTAAGTCACTCTGTGTTTGTAGTCAAGACAGGACTCGAACCTGCAATCTCACCCACATACTGTAAGCACGCGTTACCAATTAGCCACCTGACTATTTGAGGTTAAGAACTCCTCTGTGTTGTAAGCATATTGTTACTTTTAACAGCTTCATTTTTTATCAATATTTCCTTTCTCAAGGGAACAACACAATGTTGTTGATAGTGTTGGAGTACCCATCTCGCTCCAATCTTAACTGCTTAATCGTAGTTTTACGAGGCCCCGGCAGAAAGGGTGCTGAATTCCTGATCCACTCTGGATTGTCGACATCCATTGAGTGGGGAAAACCACTATCAATCGTGGAGTAGAAGGGACTCGAACCCATATCCTCTTCCTTGCAAAGGAAGCGCTCAACCAATTGAGCTACGACCCCAAAATAAAACAAAATTAAGTCTACCAAGCGCATTAACTTGGTCAACGATTTGATCAATGGTTTGTTCCCCATTGCCTGATACGTGGCCACGCAGAGCAGGGTCTCCTACATGACATTCCGGGGCATTATTACTCTCAGTAAAGGTTGCGATCCTGTGAGAGCCGGAATCTCTTTCAACGGTGCTAGTCCGTCCTATGTTAGACTAATTTTGTTTTGAGCGGGAGAAGGGACTCGAACCCTCAACAACCAGCTTGGAAGGCTGGAGCTCTACCAATTGAGCTACTCCCGCAGTTGTGACTACTCCCTGGGAAGTTTCGTCACGTTTACGTGAATGGGGTGATCAGACCCACTAACATCACGAGCATAGGTTTTTAACGCCAAAACCAGTACTAAGAAACGTTAGTTTTTATCGCCCAAAACTAAATAAACGGCTTGACGTCTTGTGGACTCTCCTTTAAGTGTGCTCCACATCAATTCTCAAGCTGAACCCTACTGCTTACACTCCCAGTACTTCCAGTAGGACTCGAACCTACAAGATCATGATCCTAAGTCATGCGCGTATACCAATTCCGCCATGGAAGCATTTTTTTTTTGCCAGTATGTCAAAGAACTACCTAACTAATATACTCAGTTTTTAGCTAGGTTTTAAACTTTTTTCACATTTTTTTGAGGTTAGGGCGAGATTCGAACTCGCATACCAAGGTTTTGCAGACCCGGACCTTACCTATCGGACACCCAACCCTCTAACGACAGTGGTGATCGGCAGCCTTTGTCGCAACCTGGTTATCGGGTTTGATGTTAACCTTATAACCTAGGCTTTGAGCCCAACCGACGCTTGCCTGAACCAGAGCATTGCTGTAATGCTTTTCGCTAGGATTCAAGTCAAAGTCTATTTCTAGCTTTACCTTTATCTTAGCAGTTAGCGCTTCAGCAACCTCCATGGAGTTTTCAGTCTCCTTCCACAGACGAGTCCACCTGTCCTTTATCTTTGTCACCTTAGTCGTGCTGTGCACGTAGTGGACTCCTCTATTGCCGTATCTATAGGCAATCACCGTGCTGTAGACAGTATGCCTACGATGGTTTTGTGAGTCCGTCCCGACGTGTATCTCAACATAAGGGCATTCCTTTAAGATCGACAGAGTGTGTTTTACAACGTCGATCGATTGGCCGTCAACTTTTCTAAACACTCTGTTCATGATCTTTAATTTTTTTGTGGAGCCGATGGGTATCGAACCCATTCCTCTGGATTTTCAGTCCAGCGCAATCACCTGATCTGCCACAGCTCCTTTAGCGCGCCCCCAAGGTTTCGAACCCTGACCGATGGGTTTGGAATCCATCATGCTACCGTTACACCAGCGACGCAATTGTGTCCGACCTAGCTCGGAACCGACATCGGATTTTTTAATGGTACCCTCAAAGCGATTCGAACGCATATCTCCTGATTCGTAGTCAAGTGTTCTATCCAATTGAACTATGTGGGCAAGTTTTTAAGTATCCCTGAAGGGAGTCGAACCCTTAGCGTACGGAGCTTAAATCCGTTGTGTTTACCAATTTCACCACAGGGACTTGTTGGGTAACTAATGGGAATCGAACCCATGGCACAAGGAACCACAATCCTTTGCTCTACCTACTGAGCTATAGCTACCATTTATCACTTAGAGTTTATGAGCTTAATCAAACGTCTGATCGTCCTCTTAAACTTTATTCTAGCGATGAGCTCGTCTAGCCCCATCTCATTGGAGGGCCGAGGAATCTTAGAGCTTTTCAGTCTTCCTTCTATTATGATCTTTTCATTCATTCTTCTGTTTTTTTAGTACCGTCGACAGGGTTCGAACCTGTTTAAGCTGCCTTATGAGAGCTGCTTCTTTTCCACTAAGCAACGGCGTGTGTTCCATGCTCACCACGTTAAGGCTGGCCGTGAGCGATGCTACCTACGATCGACTTTCGTCATGGAACTAGCGGAAAACAGAGGAGTCGAACCTCATACCCTAAAGTACATCTCGCTTAGCAGGCGGACCCTCTCACCGTCGAGGATTGCTTTCCATAGAGCGTAGTGGGACTGCAGTTCCCCGAGGCTCCTACGCAAGTTACTCCTCTTTGGTGCTTATGGCAGGTATCGAACCTACTACCTCCGACGTATCAGGTCGGCGCTCTGACCAATTGAGCTACATAAGCTGGTTACAGGACCCGCACCCTGCACTGAACTTGTACTTCGTTCTATTAAGCGTTTGCGGATCAGATAGGGCTCGAACCTACTATCTTCCGCTTAACAGGCGGTAGCTTATACCACTTAAGCTTCTGATCCATTCTTTAGTACAGACGACGAGACTCGAACTCGTAACCTCGATCGTATAAGGATCTTGCTCTCACCATTGAGCTACGTCTGTGACTGTGGAAGCGATAGGACTCGAACCTACACGCCCTTACGGGAACAGATTTACAGTCTGCTGAGCCAACCAATTGCTCAACGCTTCCAAATTAAGGAAAGAGGAAGATGGTTGCGTGGACATCCTCTTTTACGATCGGCTTTACTTAGGTGTATGTCTCCCAACTCCGATGACACCAACCGACATACACTCTCGTGTTATGGGTATCATCATTCCCCGATCAACCTTAGTGCACCCTGATGGATTCGAACCACCGACCAGTTGCATGTAAAACAACAGCTCTTCCTCTGAGCTAAAGGTGCGAGTTGCAGGATATCGCTTAACCTGCTGACGATGTGCACTGTTCGTCTTCGATGGCAACCATCACGATTTTTGTTACAATAAACTAATAGTGTTTATTGGATTGGTGAAGAACTGCAATAGAGTAAGATTTTTGCATTCTTCCCCATGTATCTTTATTTTATTTTTCTCCCAAGTCTCCATCCTTCTGGAATTAAAGAACCCTTATGAATTTTAATATTTTCTTTTTCATTGGTAATCCAACATGTTCCATATTGAGAATTGGAAGATCCCTTTTGTTTATTTTTAATTGAGTTCTTAATTTTTTCAATTGTTTCCAAACTATGTGAATGTCCAGTAAATCCACTCGAGTTTAAAATTGGAGTAAGGTGAATCTTTCGATATTCATCATTTTCCCATAATTTTGAAACCGTTTCACTCATGGTTTTAGAAAACTTTGCAGTTTTCCTAGAAATACTCGCAGCATCCATAAATTTCTTTTTATGTTCATCTGATGAAAAACCTCCACCTCCGCCAAGGGTTAAATTCATACATAATGTATCATTCAATAACTCTTCATTCACTATCGCAGCTTCTCTCAATTTCAAAGAATTTCGATCAAGTAACCATTCAAGTATCTCTACTGAATGGTTTTCTTTTCCGTGTTTATTGATAGACAGCCATAGTCTTCTGCCGCTTCCAATATATCCGTCTTCTAAATTAGAAGTCGAATGCATCCCGATATAATATCTCCCAGTAACATTACAAGTTGTCTTGTAAATGTAGTGATGGGTGTGTTGTTTTCTTGCCATAATGTACCTTCATTTTGATTATTTATCTCGATGAAGGTACAAAATAGTCATAGTGATCCCGCCGAGAGTCGAACTCGATTTCATAGATTAAAAGTCTATTACATCACCACCAATGTTTCGGGATCTTTAGTTTGCGACTCTTGTCGCTCTTGTCACTTTCCATGGTCTTTGGAATTTTTTAATTGTGGATCACTTTGTTTTTAATTGTGGCTCATCTAGATTAGTATCTGATCCATAAGATACTGCTAAATGAGCCACATCGTCTAAGTGAGAGGGCTCGAACCTCCGGCCTGAGCATCCCAAATGCCCCGCTCTACCAACTGAGCTACACCTAGTTATTGAGGAGAGAGCGGGATTCGAACCCGCGGATCCGTGAAGATCTCCGGTTTTCAAGACCGGTGCAATAAGCCAACTCTACCATCTCTCCTTAATCGTTGTCTCGGCTGGAATCGAACCAACACACTCGGAGCCAAAATCCGATGCCCTGCCTTTAGGCTACGAGACAATTAATGGCCAATATGTCAAAGAACTTCTTCAGAGCTCTGTGTAGGAATCGAACCCACTTATCTTGAGTACAAATCAAGTACATCACCTTTTATGTTTACAGAGCCTATAAAAGCAAAAAACCCGAATCTTTTGGACTCGGGTTCAGTTATTTCTAGTTAAACGTTTTTAATCTAGTTCATGATTCTCGAGTCGTTAGGTGATCGCGTCGGCTGCCCCTCATATCTAAAGTCGCACGCCATCTTGCTAATCGATTGCCAGCTGTGATTGCCAACCGATAAGAGCGCCAAATTTGATATGTTAACTCGTGTTTTCATTTCTTGTTTATTTATATCTTAAAAATGGTGTTTTTCTAAGATTAGTGGTGCAAATATACAAACTTTTTTAGAACTAGAAAAACCTTTTTAATTTTTTTTATGAAAATTTTCTAAGTATTTGGTTTTTAGTTAGACTTCCTTACCTCCGCCTAATGAAACGGTTGAAGTAGATACTAAAGAACTAGCAGCCGCTTGTAACGCTGCACTAAATTCAGGACTCTGTACGTAGTCTGCAAAACCCAATGTGCTTGCACCGTCTATCGTGTATTTGTTTAACTTTACTTGATCTGATGAGTTTCCATCGACCGTTGTGAAGCTATTACCGTCTACTGAAATTACTATTCCAGTATGACCTCCGCCTTGTCTACTCTTATAGAATATCTGGCCAGCCTTTACTTTAGTCGGATCCTGTATCGCATCGGCTCTAGTTATCTTGGTGACTCCAGTAGGAATCTTTCTCCAGTGATCAACGACTCCTGCAGTTTTAGGTAGAGGGTGTGTACCTCCAGTAAACTCATCAAAGATTCCATAAACGAATGCCATGCACCAAGGATAGCCTGTGCCTAGTCCAACCTTATTTAAGAAACCTTTAACCATTTCACCGCCGTTCTTACCTTCCTCCTTCTTTCCCAAGTATTTTTTAATGATTGAGATGAACTGTGAAGCCTTTTGCTGAGCATTAGTAGGTTCTACCTGAATGGCACCTTCCGTTATGAACTGAGAAAATGATCTGACAGTTGTCATCTAGTTTTATTTTTATTTATTCCTCAGAGCTGCCTACTCGATAAGGATGAGTCTATTTAGCTCTATGGATAGGGTTTGAACAGTTACCTTTGTGAGATCCCCATATGCTTTTACCAAAACCTACCTTGATGTATTCACACCCTTCGTATTCGTATTCAATTACTCGCTGATAATAGTTCTCAGTTTCTTTAGATAGTTCATTTGCACCCAAGTTTTTCTTTTCTTCGGGTTTGGCCTCACACGAAAGCAAAACCATTGATAAGATCAAGATAAGTTTATTCATAACGCTTTTGTTTTTATTTAGTAGGTGTTTCATATAATCTAAAACAGCGGATCGTTAATTCTTTTTAATGTTGATAGTCTTCTAAAATTTTAATCACACGTTTATAAAAAAGATCATTCAAATGTCTACTTTCATATAGCATCCCGTCTGAACGTGAGGCGCAATCGATCAAGTCTTCAAAATTTGTTGTGTCACAAATTGGGACTCTATGTTTAAGGTTTATGATTTTGCTATTTACTTTTTTTGATTCTGAAAAATAAATCACTTTTTTATTTAGTAACTGTGACCAGTATGTTCCATGATAGGTTGTCGATATTATGATTTCCTTAGAAGATATGAAGTCGATCAAGTTATCAATCGATTCGTCATTTTTTATTTTAGGAAAAACGTCGATGTTGACTGGCAGTCGAGTGTGTTCTATTATGCCCACTCTATCCGTCACCTCAAAGGGTTTATCAAATATCGAGTGTTTACAGGACACGCACGGTAGATATTCTGAATTTAATTCGTATGAAATGTCTCTAACTCCAGAGCATATTACATTTTTATGATTTAAGATACTGAATGCTGGGACCTCGGTGGTGTTACTACCCACTCCCCAAAAAATAACTTTATTGTTTTCAACTAAGTATTCTGTAGTTTTTTGTATTGAGTTATCATTAGTTGTTATTAGACCGCCTCCGCCTATGATGACTAACGAATCTGTAATGTTTGAGGATTCATAATCCTTATTTCCTTCAAGAAAAAAGTATACGTCCATGTAGTGAACTTGCCTTACCTTGAATTTTGAAAAGTCATAATATTTTAGAGGACTTGACCAAAAATCACCGGCATTACCTATGTAGTTTACGTTTATAAAAACAATCTCCTTCATAGTTTTATTGTTGCGGTTGCAATCCTAAGATAGAGTTTATTCTATTCTTTCCCTTTTCTCCGATTGGGATAGGGTTTCCTTCCTCATCTATTTGTACAAACTTTATGTGAGTCTTTAATACTAAGACCTGTTTTCCAGTATAAACGTTGTGAGCTCTTGCCTCCATGTAAAGGGTGACTGAAGAGTTACCTACAGCAGTTGGAAAACCATAAATCTTTAAGAGTTGGCTCTCCCGAGCAGGCTTTTCAAAGTTACACTTATCTATCGACACGGTCACCATTCTAGGACTGTCACAAAGCTGCATTGCATAACCAGCAGCAGATGCATCTATCCATGCCAAAAGCTTTCCTCCAAAAAGGTTTCCATGAAAACCCAAGTCTGATTTTTTGATTGGGTGAGTGTTTAATAGTTCCATTGTCATTAGTTTCTTTCGTAAGTCAACAGGTGAACGGTTGACACATGTAAAAAATCATCATATCTTTTCCAACCTTCTTGTAAAAGAAAACAGTCGATTAGGGTCCCTTTTCCAAGAATCCTAGTATGGATCTCATATCGAGTACGATCGACTATTTCCCTGCTCTCGTTGAATGTGTGCCATTCTACCCAACTTTCAGGTAAAAAATTATCGTCAACTGAGAGGATCACATCAGGCGACAACCTTTTATAGACTGCTGCTAGTTCTCGATAGTGGTGTAGCTGAGAAGGAGTCGGGTCAGGAACGAAAAGGTCGTATGAGTCAAAATAGATGTAATCGATTGCAGCTACCTCATCATCGCTCAGAGATTCTAAATAGGCGACAGAATCTGAAGTAATGTATTCAATCACGTCTGCAAAGCCCTTAGTCGTTTCCTTACAGTTATCGATCGATCTTTCGGAAATATCGATGGTTATGAGCCTACCGCCTGTCCAGTTTTTGATTAGGTCGGCAAATACTAGCGTAAAAGCTCCCATGTTATCGTCAAGCCCACTCCACATGGTACCAGTCTCGACTATAATTAGAGGCTTGTTTTTAGCTACTAGCTTCTTAATCACATACTCGTAATTGTAATACCTAGATGGTCCAGACTTAATGATGTCTTCCTTATATGGAGCGATAAAGTCTTCAAAGTTAAATTCGTTCATCATGTTTAGTTGTTTAAGGGAGCTTTGATTGCCGGATGTGATTCATAATTTTCAATGGAAAAATCGGACACTGAGTAAGTCGGTAGACAGTCTCCTTCTTTCCACTTAACTTCCGGTTCGATTTTTAGAGTAGGTAGAGGATATGGTTCTCTTGTACTTTTTTCTAAGGCAGCCGCTGCTTCAGTTATGTACAAGTTTTCCATTTCAACATCAGTATTTTTCATAACCCATTGAATCTTCTCTTCCCACGTAAGTTCTCTACCAATTTGTTCCTTCGCTTGTTCAATATGATTCAAATACAAATGAGTATCACCTAAATTACCTATCAATTCGTCAGGTACCATGTTTACTGCCTTAGCAATGATTTCAAGCAGTAGGCCATAAGAAGCAATGTTGAAAGGTAAACCTAAGAAAGTATCTACTGAGCGCTGGTTCCACATTAGAGAGATTGCTCTAGTTGGAATTTTCAATTCATCTAAAAACCAAGCATCAATCTCATTATGATACATTTTTTGTGGGTCATAATAGTCTAGTCTCTCTTGAAAACTCAACTCTCTTGTATAAACTTGAAATCCATAGTGACAAGGTGGAAGTGTCATTTGGTCTAATTCCCCAACATTCCAAGCTGAAACCATTAATCGTCTTGAATCTGGATTTGATTTAAGGTCTTGGATTAGGTTTGCGATTTGGTCAATTGAGTTATTTTGGTATGTTACTTTAACATCATATTTACTATAATCACCCCCATCACGAATTAAATCCATAACCTTAACTTTGTCAGAACTTTTTACATTTTTTAAATCATAATTCACTACATTCTTTCTACCCCAACTTCTCCATTGCTTACCGTAAATTGGCCCTAATTCACCATCCGTTCTGCCTGACTTGATGTAATCGCCATCCCATATATGACAATTATTATCATGCAAGTACTTGATATTGGTATCGCCACGCAAGAACCAAAGCAACTCAGTTGCAATTACTCTGAATGGCATCTTCTTAGTAGTTAATAAAGGAAAGCCTTCTTGCATATTGTGTCTGATCTGTCGACCAAAGACGCTAATTGTCCCTGTCTCAGTACGGTCCTCTTTTTTTACTCCATTGGCTAATATGTCTTGGAGTAATGCTTGATATTGTTTGTCTAAGCTATTCATCTTTATCCCTGTTTAAATAATGAATCACTGCTTGAGCAATCAGCCAAGTAACTGGTATGCACCACAGTAAGATTATTGTGTTAATTAACATCAGTGTTAGAATATTTTTTTCTTAAGTATTCTGCCCAAGCTGCTTGTTTTCTACCGTTTATGAAGAACCAACCCAAGTTGATCTCAAACCATCTAGTTAGCCTTTTTCTCATGCTTAGTAAAGTTCGATAGCCCTGTGTTGATTATTGATAGGAAGTCAAGAACCTCCTTCTTTGTGTTAAACCTAATCGCAGGATCGGTGTCAAAAACTTCAACAAACCACTCGCCGTCTAGTAGCCTATCGTTCTCGTTACTTATGAGCCCTAGACCGTTCGCTATGTGATAGTAATAGTAATAATAGTCTGGATCCGATGCTACTGCTACTGCATCGTCAGACAAAGACAATCCGTCTTCTTGGCAGCATTCAAAGCCAAGGTCAATTAGTTCCTGTTCAGTCATCTTTTTCTAGTTAAGTTTATTCTTTTTTCAGGCCTTACCTTTCTCTCTATCCTAAACCCACCAGTCAAGTAGCCTGATAATATTTTACTCGTAGTCTCGCTTCCAAGTATTCCTTCCACCATCTTTCCATCAAAGCTTGGGTCGTGCATCGGGATTCCACCGGTCGTTTCAACCTGATCTAAATCCTTTGAATACTTGAATACTATCTGATCTGGTCCGTTTGTTTCAATGAGTTCAAAACCAGAAAAACTCCACCCCTTATCATTGATAAAAGAGCGGAGTTCTTTTCCTAGCCTCCCAGAAAAAATTATCTGGGAAGGGATAGTTTGATGCTCTATGGAAAGGTCTGATATGTGAGTGTCAATCAGACTAAAAAATTCCATTGCAAACTTTGAGTCCTTATCGATAGGTACTTCAAACTTCATTCTTTTTGGCCTCTTCAGCTATTTTACGCAGGATTGCGTTAACCTTTCCTGCCTTGTTTCCATCCACCCAAAACTCTCCCTTATCGTTGCAAATGAAGTGACGAACACCGTCATCCATGCAAGAAAGCTTGTATTTGTTTGAGGTTCCATGGACTACTCCAAAGTGATAAATGAAACTTTCCCTTTCGTAGTAATTGGGACTGGCTTCTGCAAACCTAGTCAAGACGTCATAGACCTTTTCAGAGGTCTGTGTTGCCATGTGCTTCATTATCGTCTAGTAACTAGTCCTAGGATTTTTGATTCTTGTACGCTAGCGACAGCCGACTCTGCGATCGAGTCTTGGAAACGTTCATTAAGGATTTCTTCAACCTCAGCAACGCTGTCTGCGTCAACTAAATATTGTTCGTAAACCTTTTTGATTTTTCCTGTGTTGTCGTCAACTGTTTCGAATTTTACTTTTGCGATGTAATACATGTTATTTGATTTTGATTGTTAAATTTTTAATTATCTCGTTTAAATCCTTTGACTCTTTAATAAGACTGACCTCTGTCTCAAGCTGAGAAAGGGCAGTATTAAGCAATACTATTGCTGCCGCCAAGTCTATTGTGAGTTTGGGTTTGAATATCTCGTCAATAAAGTCTGAGCTCTCCTTTGATCCTATCAAGGCATCGGCATTTTGGTATATCTCTAAGCCGGCCTTTCCCTGTTCAGAGTAAGTCTTCTTGAGATCTTCTAGGCTAGGTAAGCGTCTTTTATGAAACGACATCTTATTGAGTTAAATGATTTAATCTTTATACTTTGGTTTTTGGTCTAGGTTTACCCAAATTTGGCAATTCCTTTATATTTTTTCTTGATGTCGTCTATTTCCTTGATTGCGTCATCGAACTTCTTCTTGATCTCAGGATCAACTGTGAAATCTAGAACAGTTCGACAGTTTGGGCATACTGATATTGGGTGCTTTAGAATGAAGGTCAAGTCTATCCCAAGAGGAGTCCTACAGAAAGGGCAAGGTAGTGCCATTACTGTTCTCCTTTTTGTTCTATGCTTTGGATATACGTATCCACAAGCCTAGAAACCATTTCAGGTTTAGTGTCTGACTTGAACTTAATTGTGATCTTTGCCATTCCGCTACCGTCTTCGTTCTTTCCAGAATCTACTGCTATTCCTTTTATGTTGTGAAGGTCATCCTTGTCTCTTCTTTTAAAGATGCCTAATAACTCTCTCTTGAGGTCGGATGGTTTGTTGTCACCGACTATTAACCTTGCTGAGAACTCAACGTCAAGCTCTTCTAGTCCAATAGATGAGTGATCTGCTAAGATATAAAGAGGAACGTCGAGGTCCCTATCTCCTATCTTAAATGTTGTGGTTTTTGCATTACCGTCCTGGTCAAAGTAGTTTGCCAGGTTATTGATGTGCTGTTTTTCAGCAATCCTTTGAGCTACCATGGCGGCCTCTAATAGACCGCCAACTAGCTCTTCCATGTTTAATCTTGCCATTTAGGTTTTCTTAATGGGTTTATGATTATTTAGTAGGGTCAACTGTCAATGGAATCAATGACGGTTCTAACATCTGTGTCAAGTAGTCAGAAAGCTTAAGCATTCCTTCGGTAGCTGGAAGCTGTTCTGCATGTACCTTAACGTTGTATTTTGCCGAGTTGTCTGTGCTACGTGTGTTTTCTTTGTGAGTAGCAACGCTTCCAGACATTGAAGCAGAGTACTTCATTCCCCAGAATCCACCGCTAACTGAAGCGCTGAAAGATCCTGAAGTGTCTGTGCTTGACTTGTCTACTTCAGACGACTTAACTTCCATTGTGAATTCGATATCAGCTGAAGTAATAGCTAATGAAGGAAGTGGAACCAATGGTAACATAGGAACCTTTGAATAAAGGGTCTCAAGAGATTGCTCTCCAGTGTCGCCGTTAGTCATCACTCGATTCATTTGAACGTCTAATGAACGTGCGCTAGTCACGTCTTTACCGTCCTTGTCTTTTTCGGTCACGAAAGCAACTTCACTGATGTACTTCCATGTGACTTCGTTTAGTTTCGCTTGTCCTTTCGCCATTCCAACGATTGGGCTCACGATTAGGTCTTCAATAGGAAGTCCTACAAATTGTTGAGCAACATTGTCTGCCATAATAATGGGTTTTTTTATCTAATACTAATTTTTCATAAAGAAGTTTAGTATCTAAGTTATTTATCCTCAATTATGAAGACTATACTTCTCTAGTATTCCCATGGTTTACCTTAAATACTGGAAAACGTAGAGAGTGATTTCCATGTTGATCAGTAGTCTCCTCAAAGTATTGAACGGTAATTGTTGCACCCATGATCTCTCTTATGTTTCTATAGTAATGGCGACGTTGGTCGATCGTAAAACCGCTACCTACTTGTACTTGGGATCCCTTGTGGTCGATTGTGACTGCACTTAGCATTTCTTCCTCGATCTCCTTGCCATTCACGATAACACGTTGTGGTCCCATGATCAGACCGGTCACAACATACTCTGCGTCAAAGAACTCCTTGATCTTTAGCATGTGCTTTGATCGACCCGAAGAATATTGAGTATCTTTGCGCGCAATGAGTCCCTCCCAATTAGAATCTTTAGACTGTGCCTTTAACTCTTCCAATGCGTCCTCATCCTTGATTCTTACTTGTGGAAGCATCTCTAAAACGGTAGATGATTTTAAGTCTCCCAACCAGTGTTCACGTACATCGATTCTGGTCGAAAATAAAGGAGACTCGTCTTCTCCAGCAAACTCACCAGCCTGTAAGATATCAAAAATCTGGTATCTTGGGTTATCGATGGTGTGATCCTTGCGCTGTATCTGTTTCAGGATTCCCTGGAAGTCATCTGAGCCATCTTCATTCATGAGACATAATTCACCGTCTAACACAAGATCAGTGATCCCTAAGCGTCTTATTTCATCTGCAACTTTTCCTAAGGTTAAAAACTCCTTACCGTTACGCGAAAAGAATCGTATGTCATCACCATGAACAAAACAGATACATCGAACTCCATCTAGCTTTCTAGAAACAAACCAAGTACCATCAAATAGGTCTACTCCTTTTACTTTAGCTGCATCGTGCGCTAGTGCTACCTCAAAGGTTGGAATAAACTTAGGATTGACTCGATTTATTAGGGTGACAGTTGCTCTAGTCTCAAGGTTACGGTCAATTATTTGGTAGATGAGATCTGACCACTCTTCATAATCCTTGATGAAACGGTTCATCACCTCAATGGCAGCATGACCAGTCACATGACGTTCATTGAAATCGTCAAGCATCAGGAATAGATCGTCATACAATTCAGCCGGAGCGATCAGGTCTGATCTCTTTTTAAGGTTTGCTGAAGTCACACCAAAATTCCAATACGGATGATACGTATAGAATAAGATCTTCTTAACGAAATCGTGATATTGATATTTAGTAAGAACTTCGACCTTGTGATTGGTTGAGTTTGATGAGTTCATCTCGTTCACAAACTCTCTAAGTTCCTTAAAATCTTCTTGATGTTGCATGGTTTTTTCCTTTTAGTTAGAATACTAAATTAAAAGGAAAGTTTACAGTGACCGTTAATGTTTTTATCACACCAACCTGCAGGTACCTCAACTGCGAATCTTGCAGGCTTTTTACTAGAATAGATCTTTTGCTCCTCGTCACTTAGGCCTTCACCAGGTTCCATGGTTTCATGACCTAAATAGTTCATGAAAGAATCAAAAAAGATCACATCTAATGGAAACTTAACGTTCTTCATCCAAAAGCCTAGAGGCTGGTCTGCGTCATAAACGAATAGTAGACCTTCACCGTCCTTCGGTTCAGAATGTGAATTCATGTAGCCCTGAGCTTGACTCTCTGGAGTGCTAGCGACCTTGAGCATAAGAGGAACGTTGGCTACTCTAGCCTCTATCTCAACTCCGTCTACTTCTTGTTTTTTACAATAGGACTCAAATAGGGGAATGCTTACTTTATTGAAAAATCGTTGACTCATATTCTGTATTTTTTAAAGTCCAAACCTAGACTTTGTCACGTCAAAGTTATTTAACACCTCTGTTCCGTTTAACGCAGTAGTATAGACGTGAAATCCGCCAAGTCCAAAGTCTCCAAAAGTACCGTCACCTAGATTGAAGTTAGGATCAGCTATTCCTATCATATAGTAATAGGGTAAGTTGGGTCCATTGTTGTATGCAAAGCCTCTAGTTAACATAAGCTGAATAAGTATTTGTGTAGATAGAAGACACTGTGCTAGCTGAAAGCTCGCCCTCATAAATAGCTACATAGTCTATTAAACCCTCAAAGAAGGAAACGTTGGATCCAACATAGTGAGAACCTATAAA